>Ga0105047_10000783_pt1 | contig 55396 bp, 45 predicted proteins | sample MAT04_FD_78384 | JGI IMG/M metagenome (GOLD analysis project Ga0105047, IMG submission 78384) | Freshwater microbial communities from Lake Fryxell liftoff mats and glacier meltwater in Antarctica - MAT-04 (megahit assembly) | ecosystem: Environmental > Aquatic > Freshwater > Ice > Liftoff... | reverse complement strand
TCGCCCTTCCAGCCGCTGGCGACGGGATCGAGCGCGCCGAGGAAGACGTGGCGTGCGCCGAGCAGATCGCGACCGACCTTGAGCACCACGAAGTTGTCTTCGTTGGAGTGCTGCGCCGAGAGCACCACCGCGAGCTTCTTGCTCGACTTGAGCGCGTCGGCAGCGGCCTGCACGGCCTCGGTGCGACCCACTTCGGCGACGGCGCCTTCGCTCTTCACCCGACCGGTCAGAAGCCTGTCCTGATGGAAGCGGTGGTAGCTGAGCATGCCGTCGTCGCACATCCAGAACGCGTTCACTGCCGGGTTGTCGCGGGGGCGGAGGCGCTCGACGCGCTGGTAGCGGGGATCGTAGTCGACGTACGTGTTGCAGCCGGTCGCGCAGCCGTTGCAGACGCTGGGGGCGCTCTTGAGGAACCAGACCCGCGCCTTGAAGCGGAAGTCGCGGCTCGTCAGCGCGCCGACCGGGCACACGTGCTCGGTCATCAGCGCGTAGTCGTGATCCAGCTCGCGGCCGGGCGAGAGGCAGATCTCGTTCTTGTTGCCGCGCTCGCGCATGTCGAGCACGTGGTCGCCGACCACCTCGTCGCAGAAGCGAATGCAGCGGGTGCACATCACGCAGCGCTCGGCGTCGTAGACGATCTTCTCGCCGAAGCGCACGCCCTTGGGCTTGTGGACCGGCTCGGTCTCTTTGCGCTTGCTGGTGGTCTGATGCGCCAGCCAGTAGTCCTGCAGCTTGCACTCACCAGCCTGATCGCAGATGGGACAGTCGACGGGGTGATTCAGGAGCAAGAACTCCTGCACCGCCGACTGGGCCTCGATCACCTGCTTGCTCTTGCTGAAGACCTCCATGCCTTCGGCGGTCTCGATCTGGCACGCGGGCTGGAGCTTCGGTTTGGTGGCCTCGACGTAGTCCTTCTTCTTGTCGTCCCACGCGAGGATGGGCAGCAGCATCGGGCGCGCCGACTTGATCTCCACCAGGCACATGCGGCAGTTGGCGGCGATCGAGAGACCGGGATGCCAGCAGTAGTGGGGGATCTCGATGCCCTGCTTCCAGGCCGCACGAATGATCGTGTCGCCTGCTTCGAAGGGAATGTCTTGGCCATCCAGCTTGAACGTCGGCATCAGGGCTCTTCTCTATTTCCTAGAAGTCGATTGCTAGAAGCAGAAACGGCGATCAGCGATCGCACACGGCGATCAGCGATCGCACTCGCCGCCGATCATGTTCACCGACCCGAAGGTGGGGACGATGTCGGCGATCATGTCGCCCACGAGCATCTCGCGGGCGGCCTGCAGGTTGTGGAAGCAGGGCGGACGGACCCGCACGCGGTAGGGCGTGCCGCTGCCGTCGCTCACGACGTAGAAGCCCAGCTCGCCGTTGCCACCCTCGGTGTACGAGTAGACCTGTCCAGGCGGCGGCTTGAGGCCCTCCATCACGATCTTGAAGTGGGCGATGGTGCCCTCGATGGTGTTGTAGACCGCCTCCTTCGAAGGCAGCACGTACCGGAGATCGGGGCAGTCGACCGGGCCGTCGGTGGGCATCTTCTCCAGCACCTGCCGGATGATGCTGATCGACTGACGCAGCTCCTCGAAGCGCACCATGAAGCGGTCGTAGTTGTCGCCGTCGTGGCCCACCGGGACGTCGAAATCCACGTCCTTGTAAAAGAGGTACGGCGTGGCCTTGCGGACATCGAAGTCCAGGCCCGTCGAGCGAAGCATCGGACCGGTCACGCCGAGCGCAATCGCGCGCTCTTTGCTCAAGAGACCGATGCCCTGGGTCCGATCCAAGAAGATGCGGTTCTTGAGGAGGAGCGACTCCGCCTCGAGCACGGCCTCTTCGACCGCCGGCAGCACCGCGAGCGTCGACTCCTTGAACATCTCCGTCGGGGGCTTGGCCATCCCGCCGACCCGGCCGAAGCTGTGGGTCAGGCGCGCGCCGGTCTCCTGCTCGAGGATGTCCCAGACGTAGTCGCGGGCCTTGATGCACCAGAGGAAGGGCGTGAAGGCCCCGAGCTCCATCGCGCCCGCGCTGTTGCACGTGAGGTGATCGCTGATTCGTGCGAGTTCGCCGAGCGCCATGCGGTACCACTGGCCCCGCTCCGGCACCTTCAGGTCGCAGAGCTTCTCGACCGCGAGCGCGAAGCCCACGTTGTTGAGCATCGGCGAGACGTAGTTGAGGCGATCGACATAGGGGAAGACCTGGTTGTAGGTCCCGCGCTCGCAGCTCTTCTCGAAGCCGCGGTGCAAGTAACCAGGCTGGATGTCGACGTCGACGACCGTCTCGCCGTCGAGCTCGAGTACCATGCGGATGGTGCCGTGCATCGCAGGATGGGAGGGCCCCATGTTGAGCCGCATCGGCTCGGCGGGCAGCTCGAGCTGGCCATCGTCGTCCAGCGCTTCGTAGTTCGGTTCCATGTTCGCTCTACCTCACTCGTCCGCGGCGGGGGTGGGCTCAGCGCCCTTGTACTCGGGGCCCTGCGAGAGGTTCTGCCGCGCGCCTTCGGCGACGCCGATACCCGTGGAGACCGGCAGATCGTTGGCCTCGATGCGACCTATCCAATCGATGCGCCCGAAGGGGATGCCCTCCTCCGCACCGAAGGGCGCGATCTTGTCGGTGCCTTCGACCTGGCGATAGGGCACGAGCGGCTGGGTCTCGGCGATGTCGTAGTCCTTGCGGAGCGGGAAGCCCACGAACTCCTCGTACATCAGGATCCGGCGCAGGTCGGGGTGCTCGGCGAACTTGATCCCGAACATGTCGAAGATCTCACGCTCGGCCCAGTTGGCGCCGGCCCACACGGGCAGCAGCGTCGTGAGGGGCTGATCCTCGGGGAGGCGGGTCTTGAGGCGCACCCGGTGGTTCAGCGTCATCGAACGCAGGAAGAGCACCACGTCGAAGCGGCCGCCCACACCGGGCGCCGACTGAGGACGCAGGGGGAAGTCGACCGCGGTCAGATCGATGAACTGATCCATCGCTGTCGCGCCGTCGTCGCGCAGGAACGTCGCGACCTCTACCCAGTCCTTGGGCCCGACCACCGCTTCTTCATCGCCTCGAAAGTCGCTGGTCTCGAGGATCTTGTCGCCGAACATCGCCTTGAGGCGATCGATCACCTTCTTGCTCATCTGCCCTCTTCTGGCGCTATCGGCGCAACATCAGTGGTGATCGCCCTTGCCGCGCGCGACTGCCGACGAAATGGGCAGCGCGACCGACTCGGGGTTCTTGTTGGAGGTGCCGAGCAGATCTTCGAGGGTCTGCCCGCTGCCTGCGCCGAGCTGACGCTCTTCTGCCATCCGATCCCGACCGTGGTAGACGGCGGTGCCCTTCTTCCGGATCTGGGTCATCTGCGGCAGCTCGCGGGGCGGGACCACCATCGGCACGCCGCGGCTGGTGCCCGTGGTGTGGGTGATCTTCTCTTGAAGCATCATCAGCCCATCGAGGACGGCCTCGGGACGGGGCGGGCAGCCGGGGATGAAGACGTCGACCGGGATGATCTTGTCGATGCCGGGCACCGTCGCGTAGTTGTCGTAGAAGCCGCCGCACGAGGCGCAGGTCCCGAACGCGAGCACGTACTTGGGCTCGGCCATCTGCTCGTAGATGCGGCGGAGCGCAGGCGCCTGACGCTGGCTGACCGTGCCGACCACCCAGAGCAGATCCGCTTGGCGGGGCGAGAAGCGCGGGGCCTCGGCGCCGAAGCGGGCCAAGCCGTCGTAGCGCGGACCGTTGAGCGACATGAACTCCATGCCGCAGCAGGCGGTGACGAAGGGGTACTGGAAGAGCGACCACTTGCGCGCCCAAGCGAGGATGTCCTCGAAGCGCGTGGTCACGAAGCCGGCGTCGCCGCCGCCCATCTCCATCTTCGTCGTGTTGTGTGAGGTCGCCATCAGGACTCCAGCCAGCGGAGAGAAAAGGACAGAGAAAGAGCCAGGTACAGAGAGAGAGGCATCAGCGCTCCCACTCGAGCGCGCCCTTGCGCCAGGCGTAGAGCAGCGTGAGCGCCAGCACTGTGAGGAAGACGACCATCTCCGCCAGGCCAAAGAGGCCGAGGCCTCGGAACTGCGCCGCCCAGGGGTAGAGGAAGACGGCCTCGATGTCGAAGACCACGAACAAGATCGCGGTCAGATAGAACTTCACCGAGAGGCGCAGGTGCTTGGCACCGGTGGACTCGGAGCCCGACTCGTAGGGCTCGAGCTTGCCCGGCGTGGGGTCGAACTTGGGCCCCAGCACGCTGGCCAAGAAGAAGAGGACCAGGGCGACGGTCACCGCGACGGTGAGCATCAGGAAGATCGGGAAGTAGGTCTCGAACATCGGCTCGGGTCCCTCTCGGGGGTCAGCTCGGTGGGCCCGGAATGGTGGGCCCTGGCAGTGCAGCGCGCGTGATCTGCGGATCCGCGTGCCTCTTTGGGAAAAGCGGTGGCGCCCAAATCAAGCACGCCACGGACCGGGGCCAAAAAAGCCCACGAGGACGGCAGGTTCTAGTCGGGTGCGTTGGGGGTGTCAACGACAGCGCTCCGGCGCAAGGGGATGGGGCGCGAGGCCGAGGGGCGCCGGAAATCCAAGTACCCTCGACCGACGCCCCCGCCGAATCCAAGCATGTCCTCATTCGTGGATGGTGAGGCGGAGCTTGGGGACCCGACCTACTTGGATTTCGGGGGCCGTGACGTGCGCATCAGCTGGCCACGAGCAGCTCGCCCTGCTCCAGCTGCTTGCGCCACAGCTTGGCGTAGAGCCCGTTCGCGGCGAGGAGCGCGTCGTGCTTTCCACGCTCGGCCACCTTGCCATCGTCGAGCACGACGATCTGATCCGCGTCCACGATGGTCGAGAGGCGGTGGGCAATCACCAGCGTCGTTCGGCCCCGGCTCACCTCGGCGAGGTTCTTCTGGATCGCCCGCTCGGTGGTCGTGTCCAGCGCGCTCGTCGCCTCGTCGAGCACCAGGATAGGCGGCGCCTTGAGGATCGTGCGCGCGATCGCGACCCGCTGCTTCTCGCCGCCCGAGAGCTTGAGCCCCCGCTCGCCCACGGGTGTGTCGTAGCCCTGCGGAAGGCGCTCGATGAAGTCGTGCATCTCGGCCATGCGCGCCGCCTCGATGACTTCCTCGCGCGTCGCGTCGGGCTTGCCGTAGCGGATGTTGTATTCGATGGAGTCGTTGAACAGCACGGTGTCCTGGGGAACGATCCCGATGGCCTGCCGCACCGTCGCCTGCTGCACCGCGCGCAGGTCTTTGCCATCGATGGTGATGCGCCCGCCGCTCACGTCGTAGAAGCGGAAGAGCAGGCGCCCCAACGTGGACTTGCCCGCGCCCGACGCGCCCACCACCGCGAGCTTGTGGCCGGCGGGGATCTCGAAGTCGACGCCCCGGAGGATGGCGCGCTCGCCGTAGGAGAAAGTGACGTCCTCGAAGCGCACCACCGCGTCCGTGACTTTCAACGGCGGCGCATCGGGTTCGTCGGCGACGTCCGGCGCTTCACCGAGCAGCACGAACATCTTCTCCATGTCGAGCAGCGACTGCTTGATCTCGTTGTAGACGAAGCCGAAGAAGCCGAGCGGCTGATAGAGCTGAAGGATGTACGTGTTGGCGAGCACGAAGTCGCCGATCGTGAGGCGGCCATCGACGATGCCCTGCGCCGCCAAGTACATCACTGCGGTGAGGCCCGCGGCGATGATCGCGGACTGCCCGATGTTGAGGAGCGCGAGCGAGGTCTGCGCCTTCACCGCCGCGCCTTCGTATTGCTCGAGGGCGACGTCGTAGCGCCTCGCTTCGTGCGCCTCGTTGTCGAAGTACTTGACCGTCTCGAAGTTGAGCAGGCTGTCGATCGCCTTGGTGTTGGCGACGTTGTCCTGATCGTTCATCTGGCGGCGGAACTGGAGGCGCCACTGGGCGACGGCGATCGTGTAGCCGATGTAGAGGACGACCGTGCCGAGGGTGACGAGCGCGAACGTCGCGTCGAGCATCCACCAGAGCATCACGGTCACCATCGCGATCTCGAGCAGGGTCGGGAGCACGTTGAACAGCGTGAAGCTCAAGAGGGTCTGGATGCCGCGGGTGCCCCGCTCGATCGATCGACTCAGGCCACCGGTCTGCCGATCGAGATGAAAGCGCAGCGAGAGCTGGTGCAGGTGCCCAAAGATGTTGAGCGCGACCTTGCGGATCGCGCGCTGCGAGACCTTGGCGAAGACCGCGTCGCGCAGCTGACCGAACGCGAGCGAGAGCACCCGCACGATGCCGTAGCCCACGATGAGCGCGATGGGCATGACCACCAGCGCGCCGTGCTCGCCGCCCAAGGAGTCGACCGCGCCGCGATAGAGCACTGGCACGTACACGTTGGTCGCCTTGGCCGCGGCCAAGAAGAGCAGCGCGATGATCACCCGCGCGCGTAGATTCCAGTCGCCCGCGGGCCAGAGGTAAGGGACGAGCGAGCGGAGGGCCGACCACTCGAAGCGTTCTTTGGGCGTCTCGGGACTGGCCACGACCGGCGGCTGTGAAGCCATCGGCCGCGCCTCGCAAGCACCGCCCGACCTTGCTTCACGACCGGGCCCTGCGTCGGCGTGGGCTCAGGGGCAGCGGACCATGCCGGTGACGACTACGTCGTCGACGAACATCGCGTCGGATCCAGACGACAGCGAGAGGTCCTTGTCGTAGCGCCACTCGAGCGTGTGGCTCCCCGCAGAGAGGGGATGGCTCGCCGACGTCCAACCCACGTTGCCAGAGACCTCGAACTGCAGCGCGCCATCGATGTGGAACCCGCCGTAGTCATAGTTCACCTCGCTGCTCACCGAGTACCAGAAGCTCACGGTGCCAGCGGAGGTGAGGGTCACCGAGCGGGTCATGCTCGTGATCCCGTAGTCGCCGATGACGGCGCTCCTCGCGCTCCAGCTACCTGAGTGCGCGGTGGCGGTGGTGACGAACCAACTCGGTGAGCCCGAGCTGAAGCCCGTGATGGTTCCGTCCTCGAACGTCGCGCTGATGTTGCTGTCGTTGGCCACGCACGCACCCGTGGCGCAGACGCCGGTCGCGCAGCTGTTGCAGTCGGGCGCGTTGGAAGGCGTGCATGCGGCCGCGACGCAGGTCCACGCGATGCAATCGGTCGTGTCGGTGTCGCAGCTCGCCCCTTCGGAGATGGGCGTCGCGGTGCAGGCGCCGCTTGCGGGATCGCAGGTGCCGATCGAGCACAAGGACGTCATCGCCGAGCAGTCCACGCCGAGGCATCGGTCGGGCACGCCCGTGTCGGTGCCACCGCCGTCCACGCCGCCGCTGTCCACACCACCGCCGTCCACGCCGCCGCTGTCGATGTCGCCTCCATCCGTTGGCACGAACGGGACGTCCAGCGTGCTGCCGTCGGGCAGTGGCGCGTCGAGGCCTCGGGTGTCGGGCCGCGGGCCCCCGTCCTCTCCCTCACGAATTCCCACGGCGCACCCTGCGAGCACGCTGGAGAGCACGCTGGAGAGCACGCTGGAGAGCAGCAACACCAAGAGCAAGCGAGGCATCGCTCAGGGTCGCGCTCCTCGGCGCGAGGTGTCAATCCGGCTGACGAATGTCTTGCGGCGCGCCACCGGTCCGGCACCATCGCGGTTGGTGCTCCGCCTCCTGCCGTTCGTCGCGCTCTTGTTCCTGATCGCTGCGCCCGCGAGCGCGCAGACGCGATCGCGCTGGCTCACGGTGCTCTCGCGCCGCGACGTGGACGTGACGACGCGCTTGCTCGAGAGCGCCATCTCGCTCATCGCGTGCGCCACCGAGGCGTCGCGATGTCCCGAGGATCCGCCCGCGAGCGAGGTGCTCTGGGCCCAGGCCGCGGTGCGCTTGGAGCTGGCGTCAGCGCGCTCCCCCGACGACGAGGACGTGCGCTTTCTCCACGCGGTCGCGGCCACCCGCGCGCTCCCGACCGGCGCACGGCTCGCCGAACTCGAAGCGGTGATCGCGTTGCTCGAGGCGATGCGCGAGCGCGCGCCGAGCTACGCCGCCTCGCACGTGGCGTTCGAGCTCGCGATCCTACGCACCCGCGCCGGGGACATGGCGGGGGCCGCCGCGGAGTACCAACGCGCGTCGCTGCTGCACGGGCTGCCTCCCACGCCGCCGAGCCACACGCTCGCGATGTGGGAGGTGCTCCTCATCAGCTGGCAGACACCGATGAGCCCGAGCTCCATGTTCGGCAACTGGGCCGAGGTGACCATGCTCGCGGGCGACGCGGCGCGCGCCGTCGAGCTCTTCGAGGCCGCGATGGCCGCGGAGCCCACCGCGAGCTTCTCCGGGGCGCTCGCACGTTGGGGCCTGGCGCTCGCGCGGGACAGAGCTGGCGCACATCAGGCCGCGGTGGAGATGGCATGCGCTGCGATCGATGTCGGTCTGCCGCACGACGTCGCGATGCTCGAGCGGCAGCGGCAGCTCACTCGCGATCGTTTTGGACCCTTCGCGGCCCTGCACGACCCCGATGTGTTCTTCGAGCCTCACTACGAGATCCGAGCCTACGAAGGGCTGGGTCACGAGTGCCTCGCGGGGCGATCGAGCACCCCCTACGGCCGCCGGATGCAGCTCCTGCGCGCCGAACACAGCTGGGAGGCGTTCGCAGCCGAAGGAGGCGCCGAGAGCGGGTGGGCCCAGGCCGCGGCGGCCGCCCTGTCCGGAGTCCGGGCCCAGCTCGCTCTCTGACGGCGTATTGCCAATCGGCTCGCGGCTCGCTAGAACACGCCCGCCGCCCGGTCTCCCACGGGAGGCCGTCGATCTCCCCGAGCGAGACCTCTCGAGCGTGGGCACGGCGAGACAAGGGAGCCACCCCGGTCGGGCCGCCGCCGAATCACCTTCGGCACTTGCAGTGAAAACCCTGCGAGAAAGCGCCCCGGGGGCCTTCTCCGATGGACGACCAACGAAGTGATTCCCCAGGCCCGGCGCAGGTGCGCGAGGGCAATGACGCCCCCAAGCGACGGCGTCGTACGCGCGCGTCGAGCGAGCCGGAGCGCAAGCGTCCCAAAGACGATTTGACGGACCTTCCGCTGTTCCGTCCCTCGCGCCCGCCGCCAGCGGAGGGCCCGCTGGTGGCCACCGAGGTGGTCCCGTGGACCCCGAACCAGAGCCCCCAGGGCTTCGAGCCCCGCGAGCGCCAGCGCGCCCGCGACGACGAGCCGCGCGCTCGTCCGGCTGCGAAAGACGGTCCCGCGAAAGACGGTTCCGGAGCCCCGAGGGACCACGGCGCGAAAGATCACGGCGCCGCTCGAGAGAAGGAGCGCCCCCGCAAAGATCGACGTGACAGAGATCGCGACGGTGGCGAGGAACGCGAGCCCAAGAAGTCCGACGTCGATCTGCGCTTCGCGGTCGGTCCCCGCCCTCGGGTGATCCCCCGCTCGCTGCCGGTCGAGAACATCGACGAGGACGCGGCCAAGGTGATCAAGCGCCTCACCCGCGCCGGTCACATCGCGTACTTGGTGGGTGGCGGCGTCCGCGATCTCTTGCTCGGTCGCAAGCCCAAGGACTTCGACGTCGCCACCAGCGCGCGTCCCCATGAGGTCCGCGATCTGTTCCGCAACTGCCGGATCATCGGTCGGCGCTTTCGGCTGGCCCACATACTGTTCGGGAGCCGCAAGGTCATCGAGACCGCGACGTTCCGAAAGGACCCGGGCGGTGAGAGCGAGCTCGCTGACCTCGCTGACCTCGAGGTGACCGCGAGCGGGGAGGGGGACGCGGAGGAGGTCTTCTCGCCACTCACCCCGCGGGCCAAGTCGCGGGACGAGAGCGCGGACATCTTGATCCGTCACGACAACGTGTTCGGCGATCCCCACGAGGACGCGATCCGCCGCGACTTCACCATCAACGGGCTCTTCTACGACATCGAGCGCGGCGAGGTCATCGACTACGTCGGCGGCATGAGCGACATCGAGGCGCGGGTGATGCGCACCATCGGCCTGCCCGACGTGCGCTTCCGGGAAGACCCCGTCCGCATCCTTCGTGCGATCAAGTTCGCGGCGCGCTGCGACCTGGGCATCGACCCCGAGGTCTACGACGCCATGGTCGCGCAGCGCGACGAGCTGAAGAAGTCGGCCAAGCCGCGCCTCTTCGAGGAGATCCTCCGCCTCCTTCGCGGCGGCGCCGGGCATCGCTCGATCTGGCTCGCCTGGGAGACCGGGATCTTGAGCGTGATCCTCCCGGAGCTGGCGAGCTTCTTGGATGACGAGGGGCCCGACGCACCGCTGGTGTGGGCGCGTCTGCACGCGCTCGATCAGCGCATCCTCCGCGGCGAGCAGGTCAGCGACGCCGTGCTCGTCACCGCGCTCTTGCTCGGCGTGATCGACGACGTACTCGAGGGCGAGCCGAACCCCGCCGCGGCGTACGAAGATCTGATGGACTCGATCAGCGACGAGCTGGCGGTGCCCCGTCGCATGAAGGATCGGGTGCGCATCCTCTGGGGCTGCCAAAGCCGACTGCGCAGCGGTCGGGTGGGCTCGCTCGCGCGTCGTGAGTTCTTCGCGGAGGCCGCCGAGGTCAATGAGATCGACTGCGAGGCCCGAGGGGTCGACGTGCATCCCGCGGTACACTCGGCGGACACCAGCGCGCCCGAGGGCAGCGCCGAGAGCGACGGACCGCGTCGCCGTCGTCGCCGCCGGCGGTGATCGATGCGGGGGCGCGGAAGCCACCTCGCGCTCGTTGGGTGCGCGGCCTTGCTCGCCGCGCTCACCGCATTTGGGTCTCCGGCGAACGCGCAGGATCTCGAGCGCGTCCTCGCCCGCGTCGCGACTGGTGCGGCATGGCCTCGACAACCTTTGCTCGACACCGCCCGCAGCGCGGCGCGCGTGGACGTCGCTTGGCCCAGCACCCCGGCGATGGGCGAAGGGGCGAGCGTCTGCGTGATCGACACCGGGGTCGATCTTTTTCACCCGACGTTCCGCGATGCCGAGGGGCACACCCGGGTTCGTTGGCTCCTGGACGTGAGCGAAGGATCCACGGGTGCTCATCCCGAGCTCGAGCGAGGAGGCGGCGCGGTCTTCGATGCGGCCGCCATCGACGCGGCCCTCGAGGCGGACGAGCACCCGCCCTGGACCGTCGACTGGCATGGCCACGGCACGGCCATCGCGGCCGCGGCGCTCGGTGACGACGCAAGGCTGGGCGGTGCTGCACCCGGCCCGTACGCAGGCGTTGCGCCGCGCGCGTCACTCATCGTGGTGCGGGCGCTGCGGCGCGGCGCGGGCGGCTTGCTCGATGAGGATCTGATCCGCGGCGCCCGCTTCTGCGTCGAGGTGATGGATCCGAGCCGCGGGGTGATGCTGCTCGCGCTCGGAGGACACGACGGAGCCCACGACGGGACTGAACCGCTCGAACGCCGCTTGGCGGCGCACGTCGCGGCGGGCTTCGTGTTGGTCGCGGCCGCCGGCAACGATGGGGGCGCGCGCCTGCACGCGGGGGGCACTACGAGCCCCGGCGTTCGCACCTCGGTGGAGGTGGTGATCCCGGCGCCCGAGCGCGAGGACGCGCGCGTGGTGATAGCCGTTCGGTCGACGTCTTCCGTCGGGGTGACGGGGCCGAGCGGCGAGGGCGACACGCGCACGATGCACGCCGTGCCTCGGGGCGACGAAGCCTCGGCGCCCGGCGTCCGCATCGACGCTCGCTCGCCGCGCGCCACGTACGTCGTGTTCGAAGGGAGCGCTGCGCTCCCTTTGGTCGGTGGGACCTACCGGCTCGAACTCGAGGGCGACTTCGATGCTTGGATCACGGCGCAGGATCTCGGCGCCGGGTTCGATCGACCGACCTTCTCTGGCCGTTGGGCGCACGAAGCGGAGACGGTCGCCATCCCTGCGACGCACCCGGCGCTGATCGCCGTCGGCGCTTTCGTCTCGCGCGCGGTGTGGCCCAGCGAGAGCGGCGGCGAAGGGCTCGCGCTCGACGGCGAGCCCGGGACATTGCGCGCGCCCTTCAGCGCGCTGGGACCGTCGTCGGCGGGCGCCCATCGACCCGATCTGCTCGCGCCCGGCGCGCTGGTGCGGAGCGCGCTCTCGTCGTCCATCGAGACGGGGAGCGAGGCGCTCTTCTCGAACGACGCGGAGCTCGCTCGCTACCGGCGGGGGGAGGGCGTGGTGCTCGCGGGCACCTCGATCGCAGCCGCGCTCGTCGCCGGGGCCATCGCGCTGGCGCGCGCCGAAACCTCTGAAGGCGATCCCGAGGTAGAGCGTGCGGCACTGATTTCGAGCGCGAGCGCCGAAGGGCACCTCGATGTCGCCGCCTACCTGATCGAGCGTGCCAGACCCAACGGCTCACGCGCGAGCGCGTCGAGCACGTCGCTCTCCCTCTCGAGGTCGGCGGTGCGCCCGGGCGTCGCGTCGCTGGAGGCGCGCTTGCTCGCGCGTGACGACGCGGGCAACCCGCTCGATGGCGTCGCGATCACGTTCGTCACCGCAGACGGAACCCACCTCGGGAGCGATCGGATTCATCGGGGCCTGATGCGACTGCCCCTGCCTGCCCTGTTCGGCGACGTCGGCACCGACGTCGTGATCGAGGCGCGCGATGATCGGGATCTTCTCGCGAGCGCGCGGGTTCGGCTGAGCCCCGATGAGCGCGGTCACCCGGTGAGCGTGGGCGCTGGGTGTGGGGTCAGTGCGCCTCGCGTTGGGCCAGGGGTCGCGCTTGGATCGATGCTCGCGGCCTTCGCGCTACTGCAGCTGCGGCGCCGAAAGTGAGCAAACGCATCGGGGGCTTCGGTCTGCGGGCCGCTGCAGCCTGTAGCCTCGCGGGTCCGCTCCATCGCTTCCTCGCCTTCCTCGATCAGGAGGTTCCGCATGCCCCGAGCCCTCGCGCAGCACGCGCTCATCGTCGCCCTCGTCGTTGCCCTCATGGGCCTGACCCTCGGCGCCTGCACGGTGGGCGTCGATCCCGAGCGTGACGGCGGCTCCGACGGCGGCGGCAACCGGATCCCTGGCTGCGTGGATCTCGACGACATGGACCACGACGGCATCGCGGATGTCGCCGAGGGCACCGGCGACGCGGACGGGGACGGAGTCCCCAACGCGCTCGACACCGACTCGGACGACGACGGAGTGAGCGACGCGGACGAGCACGTCGGCGTCGGCGCCTGCGCGCACGCGGATCACGACGGCGACGGCGTCCCCGACTCGCAGGACATCGACTCGGACAACGACGGCATCGACGACCGCACGGAGCGCGAGGTCACGGCGACCGATCCGTACGACGCCGACTCCGACGACGACGGCTTCACCGATCTCGGTGAGTACGCCGCGGGCACCGATCCCAACGATCGCGCGAGCCTCATCCCGGACGACGACTACTTCGTCATCCTCCCGTATCAGAGCGGCGAGGTTCACCGTCAGCTGCGCTTCGGCACCAACCTCCAGCTCGCCGACGTCTACTTCCTGATCGACACGACGGGATCGATGGGCGAGCCGATCGCCAACGTGCGCAGTTCGCTATCGCGGATCGCGGGTGAGATTCGGACGGCGATCCCCGACATCGCGATGGGCGTGGGCTTCCACGAAGACTTCCCCATCGGCGGCGGCTTCCCCCCGTACGGCGGCGCGGGCGACGAGGCGTACGGCAACCTGCAGGACATCACCGGCTCGCTCGATGCGGTGCAGACCGCCCTCAACGCGCTGACGCTCGGCAACGGTGGCGATGGTCCCGAGTCGCAGCTCGAGGGGCTCTACCAGGTCGCAACGGGTGAAGGCGGGACGTGGACCGCGGGCGCCGCGACCTACTCCATCCCCAGCCGCCGCTGCATCGCGGCGCCCGACGACATCCGTCGCCCGGTCGGCTATCCCTGCTTCCGCCCCGGCGCGCTGCCCATCATCGTGCTGGTGACCGACGTCGTCTTCCACAACGGGATCGACATGTCGCCCCTGATCGGAAACACGGCGTACATGGGCATCAGCCCGCCGCCGCACTCCTTCGCCGATACCGCGACGGCGCTGCGGAACATCGGCGCGCGCTTCATCGGCGTGGGGGTCAATGGCGACGGACGCATCGACATGTCGGAGATGGCGACCCGCACGGGCAGCGTCGATGGGAGCGGCACACCGCTCTTCTTCGAGGCCACCTCCGGCCAGGTCTCGGACGCGATTCTCGATGGGATCCGGGTGCTCGCGGGGAGCACCCCGCAGGACGTGACGACGCGCCTGGTGAACGTCTTTGGCAACCCCGGCGACGTGGACGCGACCGAGTTCATCCTCTCCATCACCCCGGTCATGGGCTACGGCGTTGGCGGCGCGGGGAACGGCTTCTCCTACTTCGACGAGACGACGTTCTACGGCGTGGTGCCCGGCACCTCGGTCGAGTTCGACGTGACCTTCGAGAACGAGATCGTCCCGCCGCCACCGTTCACCCAGGTCTTCCAGTGCCGCATCGATGTGCTGGGCAACGGCGTGGCCCGCCTCGATACTCGCAACGTCTACATCATCGTGCCGCCCGACGGCGCCACGATTGTCTTCTGAGCGTGTTCTGAAGGCTATCCGCGCATGGTGATGCCGCTCGCGGTCAGGAAGTCGCGCACCACCGCGTTCTTGCTCTCGAGGATGCCTTCGGGGGTGCCCGAGTCCTCGATCACGCCCTTGTAGAGCATGCTGACTCGGTGGGCGATCTTGAACACCGACGCCATGTCGTGGGTGATCACGAGGCTCGTCACCCCGTACTTATCGGAGGTCTCCGCGATGAGCTCATCGACCAAGCGCGAGCTCACGGGATCGAGACCGCTGGTGGGCTCGTCGTACACCAGGATCGCGGGCTCGAGCACCAGCGCGCGGGCCAGCGCGACACGCTTCTGCATGCCGCCCGAGATCTGTCCTGGGAGCTTGCTCGCCGCGTGATCGACCCGGAGATCGGCGAGCCGCTGCATCGCCCGATCCTTCACCTCCGCGCGGCTCATGTTGGTGTGCTCGCGCAGCGGGAAGGCGACGTTGTCGAAGACGCTCATCGAGTCGAAGAGCGCACCGAACTGAAACACCATCCCGAACTTCTTGCGGATGGGCACCAGCTCCCAGTCGTTGAGCGGCACGATGTCCACTCCGTCCACCTCGATTTTTCCTGAGTCGGGGGTCTCGAGGCGGAGGATCTGCCGGGTGAGCACGCTCTTGCCGGCGCCCGATCCTCCGATGATCACGTTGATGAAGCCGCGGTGGATGTCGAAGGTCACGCCGCGTAGGACGGGCTGGCCCTCGTAGGACTTCTTCAGGTCGATCACCCGCACGTGGATGGGATCGTCGGTCTTGGCGCCCACCTGAGCTTGGGCGCGAAGTCCCTCCGCGTGGTTGTCGCTCTGGCTCATCGGACGAAGCAGCCCATCAAACGAACAGGGTCGTGACGAAGTAGTCGAGGACCAGCACCGCGATGGCGCTGTGCACCACTGCGCGGTTGGTGGCGAGGCCCACGCCGGCCGCGCCGCCGGACGCGTAGAAGCCCTGACGGCACGCGATGAGGGTTATCGCCACCCCGAAGATCGCGGCCTTCACCACCCCTTGAAAGAGATCGCCCGGATCGACGAACCAGCGCACCCGCTCTTGAAAAACGCCGCCATCCAGACCGAAGAGGTAAACCGCGACGCAGTAGGCCCCGAAGAGCCCGACCAAGTTGAAGAGCAGCGCCATCGCCGGGAGCATCGTCAGGCCCGCGAGTATCCGAGGGAACACCAAGTACTGGACCGGCGCGACGCTCATCGTGGTGAGCGCGTCGATCTGCGAGCTGACCCGCATCGATCCCAGCTCGGTGGCGATCGCGCTCCCCGCGCGCGCCGACACCATCAGCGCCGCGAAGACCGGCGCCATCTCGCGCGCGAACGAGAGTCCCACGACGGTGCCCACGTAGTTCTCGGCGGAGAAGCGGCGGAAGCCGTCGATGATCTGCAGCCCGAAGACCGCGCCGACGAAGAAGCCGGTGAGTGTCACCAAGAAGAGGGACTGCACCCCGATGAACTCCATCGCGTCGATCAGCACCCGGGGCCGGTAGGGCGGCCGGATGCCCCAGAGCACGGTCTCCATCAAGAGGCGCGCCAGGATCCCGAGCTCCGCCAAGAGGCGCAGCGGGATCGCCAGCACCACGTCGGCGATGCGAACAGGCCATGGCGGGAGTGCCTCGACGTCGACCTCGACCTTGGGGTCGCGCTCGGGCTGCTTGTCCCCTCCACCCGAGCTGTCCTTGCTCGCATCAGTGGGCGCTGCGTTCGCGGTGCTCACGCTCGATCAGACCGTCTCGAGCCGCATCTCAGGCTGCATCGCGCGCCGCGCGGCGATAGCGCTCGGCGGTCGCCGCGTCGCCCGCTTCGGACGCCAGCTGCTCGGCCTCACGGTAGAGGGTGAGGGCGCCGTTCGAGTCGCCCGCGGCCGCCCGGCTGGCGGCTCGGAGGCCGGAGACCTTGGCCGCCAGCGCTCCGGATCCGGCGGCACGGGCCCGCGAGTGGGCGACGAGCAAGTGTTCTTCGGCGAGCTCGGCGTCGCCCAGCTCCATCAAGGCCTCGGTGTACTCGAGGCTCGCGGCCGCGAGGTTGGCGTCGGCGCCGTCGACCAACGCGAGCAGCTCGCAGGCGCGCCGCAAGGTGTTGGCGGCCGCGACGAGATCGCCATCGGCGCGGCGCAACAGACCGAGCTCCAGCTGGGCCTCGGCCTCGGTGACCGAGTCCTTGAGCTTGCCCGCGGTCTCGATGGCCTGACCGAGGAAGCGCATCGCGTCGCGTCCGCGATCGCGTCGGGACGCGACGCGCCCGAGCTGCAGCAACATCCGCGGGCGCTCCTTGTGGGAGGGCCCCGTGAGCTCGAGCGCCTCGCGCAGCACCCCGTCCGCGCCCGTGAGATCGCCCGCGCAGTCCAGCGCGATCCCCAGCTTGCGGCTGAACGTGATGATGGCGCGATCGAGCGAGAGCTCACCGGTCTCGAGCAGCTCGCGCCGCGCGAGCTCGAGCCCCCGGCGGAACGCCAGCACCGACGCGATCGAGTCGCCGCGCGAGAGCGCGATGTCGCCCATGCGCTCGAGGAGCAAGAGCGCGCTCATGGTCTCGCCGGTCTTGGCTGCGTGCTCGGCGCGGATCTCCAAGGGCGCCTCCGCCTCGGAGGCGATCGAGAGCGCGCGCGCGTGCAGATCACGCCGGGCCTCAGCGGGGATCGAGGCCTCGACCAGCTCGCGGATGAACGGGTGGGCGATCTCGACGGCGCCCTCGTGCATTCGGACCAGGCCGTGCCTGAGCAGGGTGTCGAAGCCAGTGATGTCTTGCTCGCCGGTCAGCGCCCGGAGCTCACGAAGATCGCAGCGCTCGCCCAGCGTGGCCGCCGCCTGCAGGGTACGGCGCGCTGGTCGGTCGAGGCGCTCGAGGCGCGCGGTCACAGCGTCCGCGAGGCGCGCGGGCACGCTCTCGTCGCTCAAGCTGTTCACACCGATCGCCTGGAGCTGCTCGAGGTAGAGCGGCAGGTAGAGTCGCTGGGGCGCCGGCGTCAGATCGGTGGTGGCCTGCGGGGTGCCGAGCGCGCCGCTGAGGAACTGGGCGGACTCGGTCTCGTCGAGGCCGCGCAGGATCATGTTCACCGCGTCCTTGGACGCGGGCACCTCGCGGGGGTTGCTCAGCGCGGTGACCAGGAGCGCGCCGGCCACCGAGCTGGGATCGCTGAACGCGCTGAGGATGGCCTGACGCGAGAGACCATCGAGCCGCGCGACGTCGTCGACCAAGAGGACCACGCCGCCGCTCTCGGCGCGGCTCACGCCGACCTGCACCGCGGCCCTGAGCGCCTCGCCGACCGCACCCGCGCGCGAGCCGCCGGGCACACCGACCAGGCCACGCGGGTTCATCACTTCGGCCAAGCCAGCGCGCACCAGCGGGTCCTGCACCATCGCGCTGTCCGCGAGGTCGCCCAGCGAAGGTTCGTCGACGTCGAAGAGCCCCGCGAGCAGCGCGCGCACCGCGAAGTAGGGCACCGGGGCCCAGCTCGCGTGCGGTCCCACCAGCACGACGACGTCACCCTGCGCGCGGGTGCGCGCCGCGATCTCCGTCAAGAGCCGGGTCTTGCCCATGCCGGCCTCGCCGACGATGCGCACCCAGACCCCGCGGCTCGCACGCTGCTCGCGCAGCATCTCGATCCGCCGCAAGTCCGCGTCACGGCCCAGAAGCGGGCGCCGACCCAGTGACGGCGCTTGCGAGGTGCGCATGCCCGGCGAGGAGTCGCCGTCCACGACGGGACGCGGCCCCGTGTCCATGAGCGCGGATTTGCCGGTGAGTCGATTGCCGCACTCGGCGCAGAAGCGCGCGCCCTGGTTGACGGCGCCGCACGCGCTGCACCGGATCTCCGCGCCGCGCGCCTCGGTCTCCTGCGCGCGCCGCAGCGCCTCGTCCATCTCGTCCGCCGTCTGGTAGCGGCTCGGCGCGTCCTTGCTGAGGGCGCGAATCGCGATCTCGGCGAGCGCGGCGGGCACGCCGCGGTGGGGCGCGACCTGCCGAGGATCGGGGATGGGATCATGGATGTGTCGCAGCACCACCTTGGTCGGGGTGTCGTCGACGAAGGGCAGCCTGTCGGCGAGCAGCTCGAAGAGCACGACGCCCATCGAGTAGATGTCGGATCGATGATCGAGCTGATCACCGCGCGCCTGCTCCGGGCTCATGTAGTCCGGGGTGCCGCACACCAATCCAGGTGTGGTGATCGAGGTCGCCTGCGCGCCGGTGATGGTGGCGAGGCCGAAGTCGACGACCTTCACCGACTCGTCGCCCTTGCGCGAGCGCTGCAAGATCACGTTCTCGGGCTTGAGATCCCGATGCACCACGCCGAGGGCGTGCGCTTCCGAGAGCCCCGAGAGGATCTTCCGGACCACGAGGATGATCCGGGTGAAGGGCAGCGGCCCCTCCTCGGCCATGACGGTCCCCAGGTCTTTGCCCGAGAGGAACTCCATCACGAGGTAGAGGTTGCCGTCCTCGGTTCGACCGAAGTCGATGACACCCACCGAGGCGGGATGGTTCAAGCGGCTGGCCGCGCGCGCCTCGTTGTAAAAGCGCGCCACGGTCTGCTCGTCGCCGAGCAGGTGGGGATGGACGACCTTGATGGCGACGGTACGTCCCAGCGCGTTCTGGATCCCCCGGTACACCCGGCCCATGCCGCCGACGCCGATCAACTCTTGGATGAGGTACGCTCCGCCGACGGTGCGACCGATCAGCGGATCACCCGGGCTCGACGGCTCGTCTTGGACCTGGAGCGTCGCGCCGCATGCAGCACAAAACCGGTCGCCTTCGTTGGCTGAGGTTCCGCATTGATGGCACCGCGTCACGGGCCGCGAGTGTACTCATGAAGATGCCGGGATGGTACCCCTACGGCCAACCTGGCCCTGATCGGCTGGGAAACGCTCCATGGACGGTCGCCCTGCTGGCCCTGGGTCTGGAGTGCTGGGTGCTCGCGACGTTGGTGCCCCGGTTGCGCTACGGGTTCCCCTCCCCCCTCGACGGGCTGCTCGCCGCCCTCCCGGTGGTGTTCCTCGCGGTGGGAACGTTCGCGCCCAGTCCATCCCGTAGACAAGCGCTCGCGCTGTTGCTCGCGTTCCCGGTCACCCTCGCCGCGTCGGTGGCGGCCCGAGGCGATCTCACCGAGCGCGACGCCTGGGGGCCGCTCACCACCGGCCTGCTCGCCGCGTCGCTCTTGGGCTACCTGGCGCTCGCGATGGTGCGCGTCTCGGAGCCCGCGGTGCTGCGCGCGGCGACCCCGCAGCCCCTGCCGCTCGAGGCCCAGCGTCATCTCTCCGATCACACCCGCAACGGTCGTCTGGTGCTGGGGCTCGCGGTCGCGTTCGGTTGGGTCGGCATCGCCATCCTGCCGTTCTGGGACGGACGTGCGGACGCTGTCCTGCGCTTCGGCGAGGCGGCCGACGATGCGGCGACGCTCGCCGTCATCGTCGCAGCGCTCGCGTTCTCGATCGTGGTGGGGGCGATCGTCGGTCCGGGCCTCCGAGCCCGAAAGCGCACAGACGCGCGACGTGAACAGATGCTGGCCCGCGCCCTGCCGTTCGTGGTCCTCGCGGCGCTCGCGGGTTTGGCGCGCGCGATCCTCTTCTATCTCGACTCGCGCTGAGGCGACTCGGGCTCACCCGGTGTCACCCGCGGCAGGAGCAAGATCATGCGGGCGCCGTTGGGCATCGACTCGGCGCGGAGCTCGCCTCCCGCCTGTCGGGCCAGACCTCGGCTGCTCGCGAGCCCGAGACCCGTTCCGCCGGGGGCCTTGGTGGTGAAGTAGGGCTCGAAGAGCTGGTGGCGCAGCGCGGGATCGAAGCCTGGGCCATGGTCTTCGACCTCGATCGCAACGAACGCTCCGGCGGGAAGATCGTAGCCGGCGACCTTCGGAAAGGGGAGCGTGACGAGCGCGCTGCGAACCGTGATCGTGGTGTTCGGAGGAGCCACGTCCCGCGCGTTGGCCGTCAGGTTCAAGAGGATCTGTCGCAGCTCCGTCTCACCGATGCGGACCCAGGCGCCGGGCGTATCGAGCTGCGCCGTCAGCGTCACGGTGCTGCCACCGAGCAGCGCGCGCAGGAGCGGGAGGATGCGATCGAGTTCTGCATCGACGTCGAGAAGCGTGGGTTGGGTGGGCCGCGCCCGCGCCACATCCATCAGGCGATGGGTGAGTTCGCTGGCCTCGCGAGAGCACTCGGCGAGGTTGGTGAGCGCTTCGCCCCGGATCAACAAGTCGTCGGTGCTCGACAGCACCGACGCGGTGAGACGGACCGCGGCGAGCACGTTGTTCAGATCGTGCGCGACACCAGCCGCGAGCCGGCTGAGCGACGCCTCCTTGTCTCTATCGAAGGTGCGCGCCGCGAGTTCGACGAGCGGCGTCACGTCGATGCCCACACCGATGACGCCTATCACCCGAGGCTCACGCGTGCTGTGGGCGCTCGCGCTCCCTTCGTGCAGCGGGGTCCAGTGAAAGCGCAGGGCTCGCCCCCGCGCACCGAGCACGTCGGCCTCCGCGCCGAGCGCCCGCACCTCCGCGTCCGAGGGCACGGCCAGATCGCTCGTGACCTCGGACGCGCCGCGCCTCAGCACCTGATCCAGCGAGGTCTCGAGCGCGTCGGCGTCGCCATCGTTTCCGAAGAGGTCCGCTATCGGGCGCGAGAGCATCTGGAGTTCAGTCTTGCGCATCAGCGTCGAGAATCCCTCGCTGGCGAAGGTGACGCATCGCTGAGGGTCGAGCGTCACCATGGCTAGATCGCCGTGCCGGAAGAGGGACTGAAAGCGCCGCTCCCACTCGTGGATCTTGGCGTTGGCGTTGGCCCGCTCGGTGACGTCGCTGAGGATCCCTTCGATGGCGATCACCTCGCCGCCCCCTCCCCGCAGCGCGTGGCTGACGTCGTGGACCCAGCGCTCCGCGCGCTCCGGTCCCGAGATCCGGTACTCGATCCCCGGGTCTTGCTGGGGGACGTTGCCTCGCAGCCGCTCGCGCACGACGTCGCGATCATCGGGGTGCACCCGATCGAGCCAAGCGCGCAGACCATCGACGCCTTGCCACTCGGAAGGGGGACGACCTGTGAGCTCTACGATGCCGCGGCTCACGAACGCGATGCCTCGCCCCGGCTCGAGCCGGTACAACGTCGCAGGCAGGTTCTCCACCAAATGGCGATAGCGACTCTCGGCCTCCAGCTCCGCGCGTCGGGCGTCTTCGCGTCGCACGGCCTCCACCGCCAGCGCGACGAAGTCCCCGAGGTGCGCCGCGAAGGCCTGCTCCGCATCGGACCACACGCGTGGAGGTCCGAGGTGCTCGTGGCACACGATCCCCGTCATCTTGCCGAACACCCTGACGGGTGCGTCGAGCATCGAGGTGATCCCCAGCGGCGTGAGGTACCCCGCGAGCAGCTCTTGGGTCGCGGGCGCACGGGCTACGTCATCCGCAGCCAGCACCCGCGCCTCGCCGATGGCCTCGAAGTAAGTGGGATAGAGCGCGCGATCGATCACCGTCCCAGGGCGACGCGACACCACCCCTTGATGGACCAGCACCACGCACTCGAGCCTCTCGAAGGTCGGGTCCGCGAGCCACACTCCGACGCGCGCGACCTCGAGACACTCGGCGGCAGCGACGACCAGCTCCACGAGTGCTGCCGTCAGCCCGCTCCGCTCCAGCGTGCTGCTTCGTGACAGCTCGCTCAGCGCTTGGGTGAAGCGTCCGGTGGCGAGGGCGTGTCGGTGGGCCTCGCCCAGGAGCATCCGCTGCTCTTCGAGGCGCGAGCGGGCACGGCGCAGCTCGGTCCGCAGCGCATCCACCTCGAGGTCGGCTGTGTCGTCAGGCCCCCGGGCCATATGGCCTCCATCATGCCGGAGCTCCGGCCCACAAACAACAAGGGCCGAGCACTTGCGTGCCCGGCCCCGTCGTCGTCACCAGCGAAGGCTGGTCGCGGTCAGTTCCCGAAGAAGTAGAACGTGAGGCCGATGTTGCCGTAGATGCCCATCGAGGTGTTGGTCGAGCGGGTCAGTCCGTCGTTCACCTCGGTGAACTCGGGGCGACCACCGGACACGTTCTCTCGGAGGAAGCCGCGCACGTCGCCGTTGATGGCGAAGAAGCGACTCAGCCGAATCTCGGCGCCCAGACCTGCCTCACCGCCCAAATAGAAGAGCTCGCGGGAGGTGTAGAAACGACCGTCGCGCTCGCTGTTCCCCGTGCCGGCGAACGACATGCCGCCGCCGATCAACGCGTAGATCTGAAAGCGGTGCTGCGGATTGAAGAAGAAGAGCAGGTCCGCGGTGACAGGCACCTCCCAGCGCTCGGCGTTCTGGTAGTCGATGCCGTAGTAAGCGCCCAGGCCGATGTCGATCGCGAAGTGGGGATCGGGTCGGATGCGGGCTGCGCCGCCCATGCCGCCCATCGCGATGCGGTCGGTGAGCATGCCGCTCCCCTGGAGGTGGAAGCCCATGTCGAACGTGGGCACCAGCTCGTAGGTGGTGGTGCGGGTCCGGCGGGTCTCGACCTCGATGGTCACCGGCTCACTGGGCACATAGACCAGCGGCGGCACGTAGACCGGCGGCGGCACGTAGACCGGCGGAGCGACCACCACCACCGGAGGCGGCGGTGGGGTGTAAACCACCGGCGGAGGCTCCACGACCACCACCGGCGGAGGTGGAGGCGGCGTGCCTCCACCGGGCCCTATCCGGATGCGGCCCTCGAACGGGCCCACGTGCCCTTCAGCACAGAGCAAGTCGCCTGGTCGGCACTCGGCGGCGTCGCGCTGCGCGCTGACACCCGAAGCCACGCCCAGGATGGCGGCCATGACGGCCACGAGGGCCAAGTTCGAAAGATTCAGTGCACTATGGATGCGGTGATTCATCGCAACCCTCGGTTTTCGAGGCTCGACAGGAGCCGGCGCGGTCCTCAGCAAGTCGGATGCCACCCGCTTGGTCAAGGGGAAATCGGCGAAAACGGCCGGGATCGTCCACGACACCGAGGGACTAGCGACGGCCGGTCGTTGCAGGCGTGACCTGACGTTCACAGGGAGTTGGGCGGATCGCCCTCTCCTGGTTCACGCCCACCCCCTCGCGAGACGTCCGTTGCGAAGTCGCAACGGTCTTGGGCGATTGCGACCCTTCAGGCGCCTCCTCCTCATCGCCATGGTCCGGTCCTCGGTCGCACCCCGCGACGAAAGGAAGACGGAACCATGGCTACCTGGAACATCGACGCCTCGCACTCGGCTGCCCACTTCAGCGTCCGGCATCTCATGATCACCAACGTCCGCGGCGAGTTCACCGGCCTCGCTGGGACCGTCGAGCTCGACCCCAACTCGCCCACGGGCGCGAAGGTGTCCGCCAGCCTCGAGACCAGCACGGTCAACACCCGCGAGCCCAAGCGAGACGAGCACCTCCGGAGCGCCGACTTCTTCGAGTCCGAGGCGCACCCGAAGATGAGCTTCGTCTCCACGTCGATCGAGAAGAAGGGCGACGGCTACGCGCTCACGGGCGATCTCACCATCCGCGGGACCACCACGTCGGTGACGTTCGCGGTCGAGGGGCCCACGGCCGAGGCGAAGGACCCCTGGGGCAACACCCGGATCGGCGCGTCGGCGAGCGCGACGATCGATCGCCGTGCGTTCGGGCTGGTGTGGAACGGCGCCGTCGAGTCGGGCGGTGTCTTGGTGGGCCACGACGTGAAGATCGAGGTCGACGTCTCGCTGATCAGGGCCGCGTGATCGCCTCGGATAGGTCCGCGCGAAGTGCGATACCTTCGCTCGGGCCGATGCCGAACGTGGACCTGAACGACGTCGCCCTCTTCGTCCGCGTGGTGGACCGGGAGGGCTTCGCGAAGGTCGCGCGCGAGGTGCGGGTGCCCACCTCGACGGTCAGCCGCGCGATCTCTAGGCTCGAGGCGACCGTGGGGACGCAGCTGCTCGTGCGATCGACCCGCAGCGTGGTCCCGACGGCCGAAGGGCGTGCCTTCTACCGAGAGGTCGCGCCTGCCGTCTCGGCCCTTCATCACGCCGCGCGCGGCGTCGACGGGGCGGACAAGCAAGTGCGCGGCAAGCTCCGGGTGACCGCGGCGAACGACGTCGGCGCGACGTTTTTGGGGGAGGTGGTGGCCGAGTTCTGCGAGCGCCATCCCGACGTGGAGGTGGAGACCCTGCTCACGGGCCGCGCGGTGAATTTGGTCGAAGAGGGCATCGACGTTGCGTTGCGAGCCGCAGCGCGGCTGCCCGACTCGAGCTTGGTGGTTCGCAAGTTGGGGGACCTCGAGCAAGACCTCTACGCGTCGCCCCGCTACCTCGAGAAGCACGGGGTGCCCCAGAACATCGAGGAGGTGCGTGCTCACCGGGTGGTCCTCTTTCGGGCGCCAGAGGGCAACGCCATCTGGAAGCTCCGTGACCAAGCCAGCGGCAGCGTCGAGGAGGTCGCCGTGAGTGCGCGGGTGAGCGGCGACGACTTCATGTTCGTTCGGGCCGCGGTCATGAGCGGCGGCGGCGTCGGCTTGCTGCCGCGCATCGTGGTGCACAGCGACGTGGAGGCGGGCCGCTTGGTCCGGCTGCTTCCCACGTTCTCTGCGCGGGAAGCGAGCCTCTACTTCGTGCACGTGCCGACGGCCTCGCTGCCTGCGCGGATCGCAGCGTTTCGCGACTTCATGGTCGATGCGTTCGTCCGGTGCCCCGCGCCCCGCCCGTGAATCCGGGGTGTCGCGTCACCCGCGCAAATGATCACCCTTCGACGTTCGTGGATGACAGCGGCCCGGGTCTTTGATAGCGGGATGCGGCGATGGTTGGAGCGGTTCGGGTCGAGCGAAGCTGGAGGGTCCTGGTCCTGGAAGACGAGGTGGCCTTCCGCCGCCGCGTCGTTGCGACCCTCCAACTCCACACCTCGAGCACGGCGTCGCGCAGCGTGGGCGAGGATGGCCCGGCCCGGAAAATGGAGGTCGACGACGTCGACACGGTCGCGGCCGCCGAGCGGAAGATCTTCCGTCAGGCATACGACGCTTGGATCTTGGACATCTGGCTGCCCGATGGATCGGCGCTCGATCTCCTCGAGCACGCGCGGCGCGAAGGGCTGCGTACGCCCGCGCTGATGCTGACGGGTGATGTCGACGTGCGGCTCGCCAACCGCGCTCAGCTGCTCGGCGCGGAGATGGCGTACAAGCCCGACGTCATGGCGAACGTGCTCGTCTTCGTCGATCGGGTCATTGGTGTCCGAGCGCCGCGGACCGCGCCTCGGATCGGCGGTCTGGAGAACGCGGCGACCGGGGCAGGGCTCTCGCCGCGTGAGCTCGACGTGCTCCGCGCCAGTCGCCGGGGTTTGAGCCGTGCGCAGGTCGCCGAGACCCTCGGACTCTCCGAGAACACCGTGAAGACGATGATGCGGCGCCTCCTGATCAAGGGCGAAGCCCGCAGCGCGAGCGAACTCATCGATCGCTGGCGCACCCCGCTTCTCGGGCTCCCACAGCTCGACCTCGACCCACTTCCTCCTGCGTCCGACGACGACGACGACGCGTAATTCGATCCCGTCCCAGGGCGGAGCTGTACTAAGGCGCGATGCGGCCGAGGGGCTGTACCGTCACGGCGGGATCGAGCTCCTGGTAGGAGAGCACGGTCACGTGGGGCAGCTCGCTCTCGATGAGCCGGCGCAGAAAGCGCCGCACGTCCGACTGGGTCAGCACCATCGACGGCGCGCCGCTCGCGCCCAGCGCCTTCTTCATCGCCGCGACGATGTCGCGCGCCGCGGCGGGGGCGAGCGCCAAGAAACTGCCGCTGGGCGTGCGCTGGATGGCATCGCGCAGCGCGTCCTCGATGCTGGGATCCACCAAGAGCACGGCGAGCGCGCCGTTCACCGCGTGCTTGTGGGTGATGTGCCTCCTCAGCGCGCCGCGCACCGACTCGGTCAGCGTGACGGGGTCTTTCTCGGAGGGGGCGAAGATAGCGAGCGCCTCGAGGATCTCGCGGAGCGGCCGGATGCTCACGCCCTCTTCGACCAGCCGGCGCAGCACGTCGGTCAGCTGGGCCAACGTGACGGGCTTGGGGACTACGTTGCGCACCAGCGCGGGGTAGGCGCGCTCGAGCTGATCGAGCATCCCCTGGGTCTCTTGGAGGCCCAAAAGATCGTGCGCGCGCTGTCGCACCACCACGCCGAGGTGACGTGCGAGCAGCGCCCCTTCCGACTCGAACGGCACCTGCGCCGCTTCGAGGAGGGCCGTGTCCTTGGGATCGAAGAAGCTGTAGGCACCCAGCGCCCGTGCTGGCTCCGCGCTCGCCGTCGCGGTCACGCCGTGGCTCGCGAGCACGCTCACCGACGCGCGTGCCGCGGGTCGACCTTCCGACAGCAAACCTTGGCCGACGGGGATCTCTTGGATCTGCAGGACGTAGCCCTCGGGCGGTACGCCGAGGTTCAGGCGCGCCCGCACCCCTGGGAGCGCCAAGCCCAGCTCGAGGAAGAGCTCGTCCCGCAGATGCGGCACATCATCCTCGAGGAAGCTCCCGCCGCCCTGCGCATCGAGCAGTCGTGCGGCAGCCGCTGAACCCAGCTCGACGGCGACGGGCACCATCAGCGGCACCATCGCCTTGCGCGCGCTCTTCTCCCGCTGCGCTTCTTTGCGGACCGCCTCGGTGTCGATCGCGGCGCCCACCGGGACGTTCGCACGCATCAAGCGATAGGCCGTGCCGCCGAAGGCGAGCGCGAGCACGAAGAAGGGCACGGTCGGCAGGCCGGGGATGAGCCCGAGCAGGACCAAGAACCCAGCCGCCACGGCGATCGCGCGGGGCTGTCCGAAGATCTGCTTTCCGATGTCGCCGGCCAGCGAGCTGTCCTCGTCTTCCGACGCGACCCGGGTCACCACCAGACCCGCCGCGGTGCACACCAGCAAGGACGGGATCTGCGAGACGAGACCGTCGCCTATCGTCAGCAGCCCATACAAGCGCAGGGACGCGCCCGCGCTCATGTCGCGCATGCCGACGCCGATCGCGAGGCCACCGATCACGTTGATCGCGGTGATGATGATCCCCGCGATGGCGTCGCCCTTGACGAACTTCATGGCGCCGTCCATCGCGCCGTAGAACTGGCTCTCGCGGCCGAGCAGCTTGCGCCTACGGCGGGCGTCCTCTTGGGAGATGGCCCCGGTGCGCAGCTCGGCGTCGATCGCCATCTGCTTGCCCGGCATCGCATCCAGGGTGAAGCGCGCCCCGACCTCCGCGACCCGCTCGGCGCCGCGCGCGATCACGATGAACTGGATCAGCGTGAGGATCAGGAAGACCACCCCGCCGACTACGTAGTTGCCCTGCACCACGAAGTCGCCGAACGCACGGATGACCTGGCCCGCGTCGGCTTGCAGCAAGATCAATCGCGTCGAGCTCACGTTGAGCGCGAGCCGAAAGAGCGTGGTGACCAAGAGCAACGTGGGGAACGACGCGAACGAGACCGCGTCGGGCACGTACATGGAGACCAACAGAAGCAGGACGCCCATCGCCATGTTCGCCGCCAACAAGATGTCGAGCAGGAACGTCGGCAGCGGGACGATCATCATCCCCACCACGAGGACGACGAACAGCGCTAGCGCGGCATCCGCGTAGCGTCGCGGCGAAGAGAGGACGGTCGCGGCTCCCACGGCGGGGTTGTCCAACGGAAGGGGCCCGACGCGCAAGCCCCGGGTGGGATGCCCGTACGGGACCTCTCTACGCAGGCCCTTCTACGGGGCTTGCCCTCCCTGCCTTGGGCCGTAGAATCCCCGCCGCTTGTCCCGTCGGGCCACCCTCGTCACCTCGCTCGCAATCGTGCTTCTCGGCGCGCCTGTGGCTGCGCGCGCAGACACCTGTGCGGTGGTCCAGGCGGATGCGTTCGAGGTGGGGAGCGCCGACTCCGTCGATCCGTCGATGCTCGAGACCGCCGATCCCGTCAGCGTCGAACCCGCGCACGAAGCGCCGGCCATCCCTCGGGCGCCGCACTTGCTGTGCACCAGCAGCAATGATCCCCGCTGCTCGCCGCTGGAGGCGACGAACACGCCTTCCTCGCCCGACATGCCCGCGCGCATCGATGCCGATCTGATGGGCCGAGTCCGCATGCCCCCGGTGCCGGTGCGCGAAGTGACGTTCGGATCCGTGCCGTCGATGGGCCCGGCCGTCGCTCCCGGTTCCACACTCGATCGACCCCCGCGAGGTTGAGCCCCGCGCACGACGAGTGACGACGTCATCTGCACGCGGCAGGTGACGACGTGCGTGCGTGCGTGTTCGCTTCGCTCGCTGGCTGGTCACGCCGTTCGTGACGCGTTGGCCGCGACGCATGGTCCGCGATTCCCCGTTTTTTCTTTTTCCGCCGTGCCGTCTCGGAATCGTCCGAGCAGCCCGGCCCTGAGGTTCAACAATGGCAAGCAAGGGTTCCAATACGCATCACACTCCGCCGCCGCCCGTCGGTGGGAGCAATGCGATGATGAGCGTTCCGTCCGCCGTCATCGCGATCGTCCTCGCCTTCGTGGGCGGGGTCTACATCGGCAACATCACCGGGCGTCGCTCCGGTGGTGAGGATGTCGACGTCGCCCGTGAAGACGGCGCTCGGGGCGGTTCGCGCGCAGGCGCGGGTGGCCCGTCGATCGACGACGACGCCGAACGCGTCCGTGTCGAATTCAATGACGACATGCCGGTCCAGGGTCCGGAGGACGCGCTGGTCACGGTCCAAATCTTCTCGGACTTCCAGTGCCCCTTCTGCTCGCGCGTGAACCCCACGCTCGACCGGCTCCGGGAGCACTACGGCGACGATCTGCGTGTCGTCTGGCGCGACACCCCGCTCCCGTTCCACAACAACGCGACCCCGGCCGCCGAGCTCACGCGTGAGGCGTATGCCCAGCGTGGCAACGACGGCTTCTGGCGAGCGCACGAGATGCTCTTCGAGAACCAGGGCGCGCTCGAGCGCGCCAACCTCGACAGCTACGCCGAGCGCCTCGGCCTGGACATGGCCCGCTACCGCAGTGCGATGGACGCGCACACCCACGTGGCCGCCATCGAGGCGGACACGGCCGCAGGCCGCGCCATCGGCGTGACCGGCACCCCCGCGATGTTCATCAACGGCCGCAGCCTCGTCGGCGCGCAGCCCTACGAGTCGTTCACGCCCATCGTGGACGACGAGATCCGCCGCGCCAACGAAGCGATCACGGCCGGCCGCGCCACCCGCGCGAACTACTACGACGCCCTGATGCGCGGCGCGCCTGCGGCGCCGGCGCCTGCGGCGGCGGCCCCCGCCGATGCGCCCGCACCTGCGCGTGCCGCTCCCGACCCGAACGCGGTCTACAATGTGCCGATCGGCAGCTCGCCCGTGCGCGGCCCCGCGAACGCGCTGGTGACGATCGTCATCGTCAGCGAGTTCCAGTGCCCGTTCTGCAACCGGGTTCGTCCCACGCTCGACCAGATCACCGAGACCTACGGGCGTGACGTCCGCTTCGTGTTCAAGAACAACCCGCTGCCCTTCCACAACAACGCGATGCCCGCGTCGGAGGCCGCGATGGAGGCCTTCGCGCAGCGCGGCAACGACGGGTTCTGGGCCATGCACGACATGCTGTTCGAGAACCAGGCCAACCTGGACCGCGAGCACCTCGACCAGTTCGCCGGCGAGATCGGCCTCGACATGGCGCGCTTCCGTCGCGCCCTGGACGAGCACACCCACCAGGCCGAGATCGAGGCCGACCAGACGCTGGCGCGCAACCTCGGCGCGAGCGGCACGCCCTCGTTCTTCATCAACGGTCGCAACCTCCGCGGGGCCCAGCCCTTCGAGGCCTTCCAGACCGTGATCGACGCCGCGCTCGTCGCGGCGCGTGCGCGTGTGGCGGCGGGCACCCCCGCGGCGCGCGTCTACGAGGCGACCATCGAAGGCGGGGCGACCGCGCCCGTCATGCTTCCCGGCGCGGCTGCGCCGGCGGCGGCGGCGGCGGCACCTCCCGGTGAGGATCCCAACCGTGTGTACGAGATCCCCGTCCCCGCTAACGCGCCCACCCGGGGCGGCGGCGCGCGTGCGGCGGTGACCGTGCAGATCTTCTCGGACTTCCAGTGCCCCTTCTGCTCGCGCGTCGAGCCGACGGTCACTGCGATGGTCGAGCGCTACGGCACCCGCGTGCGCTGGATCTGGCGCAACTACCCGCTGCCCTTCCACAGCAACGCGACCCCCGCCGCCGAGGCCGCCCTCGAGGCGTTCGCGCAGCGTGGTAACGACGGCTTCTGGCGCATGCACGGACTGCTCTTCGAGAACCAGCGTGAGCTCGCCCGCGAGAACCTCGATAGCTATGCGACCACGATGGGCCTCGACATGACCCGCTTCGCGCGGGCGCTCGACACCCACACCCACCAGGCCGAGATCGACGCCGACCTGAACGCGATCCGCACCGCGGGCGCGTCCATCGGCACGCCCTCGTTCTTCATCAACGGTCGCCTGCTCCAGGGCGCTCAGCCCGAGGCCGCGTTCATCGCGGCGATCGATCGCGCGCTCGAAGAGGCGCACTGAACCCTCCTGCGTAGTCGTTCATAGTCGGGGCCCGCGAGGGCCCGGACGGTTCCCCTGAGGGAGCCACACCGGCGAGGCCGGGCCGAGTTTCTCGGTCCGGCCTCGCTGCTTTTCGAGGAGGACATCGGACGTGGCAGACTCTCGCGATGTCCGAGGCGGGCGACGACGAGACTGCCATCACCGAGACGCTCGGGGTGGTCTCGCTCGGCGCGATGACCTGGAAGTGGATCCGCCGTCGCTCGCTTCTGCAATGGGGGCTGCTCTCGTTGGTGGGGCTCTTCATGACGACGGCGCTCGGGGCGCCCGGGCTCGTCATGCTGGCTGCGCTCTTCCTCGTGGTCGGCAGCGCGGTGATCGGCGCGGGCGTGCGCACCCCGCCGCCCCACCGGACGGTGCGCGCGTCGCTCCGCGGGCTGCGCATCGAGGGCCGCCGGCCGATCGACGGCCGGCGGCTCCGCAGCGCGAGCATCGCGAAGGTCCCCGACGGCTACCAGATCGACGTGACGCGGCGCCTCGGGCTGCCCATTCGGATGCTGACCCCGACCGCCGTGCAAGCGAGGAGGGTGGTCGATGCCCTGGGGCTCGGCCTCGATCGTCAGGTGTTTCAGACCCGGGTCCTCTCGCCGTTGGTCGGGCTGACCGCCCTCGTCGTTGGTTGCAGTGTGGTCCCGCCTTCGCCGCGCTGGCGTTCACCCAGCTCACCTCCGGCTTCTCGGTGCTGATCTGGTTCTGCGCGATGCTCACGGTCGTCGTGCTCAGCAACACGTCCACCCGGCTGCGTATCGGGCGGGACGCGATCGAGACCCGCTGGCTCTGGCGGCGGCGATCTCATCGCATCACCGAGCTGCTCCGGCTCGAGGTGATGCCGCGCACCTGGGTGCACCCCCACCGGGTCCGGGTCCACCGAAAGAACGGGGTCCCCTTCGAGCTACCGATCTCGCAGCGACCTCGCGCCCATCCGGCCGGCTTCGAGGAGGTGAGTCGAGTGGTCGAGCGCATCGAGGCGGCGATGCACGCGGCCGGGCGCGCCACAGATGCCCGCTTCGGCGAGTGGAACCGCAGTCGCGCCGTGCTCGCTCCCGAGGACTGGCTCTCGGCGCTGCGGCTCGGCGATCGGGAGTACCGCGAGGCCGCCATGCCCTTCGACCCCTCGACGCTGCTCGAGGTACTGGACGACGTGCACGCACCGCTGGAGGATCGCGCTGCAGCCGCGGTGGCCCTGGGGGCGCGGGCCGACGTCGCCTTGAACATCCGCCTATTGGAACGCACGCGGAGCACCGCGCTGCCCGAGCTGGTGAAGGTGATCGAGGCGGTGCGGGCGGGCGACGACGCGGCGCTCCATCGCGCGCTGAAGCGGGTGCCGCGGGCGCGGGTCGAGGTCCCAGCACAGGCCAAAGAAGCGCACACGAACATCGAAGACGCGATCGATGCGGACCAGATCGCACCGAGCGCTCGCGCCCGGCTGCTGCCCTAGCTGCTGCCGGACGGAGGGGCGACGCGGACGCGGTATGACGAGAGGAGCAGAAGCGTCAGCGCCAAGAGCGTGAAGACGCCCGTGATCGAGAAGATGCTCGCGACCCGCGCGGGCCAGAGGGAGACCAGCACGGCGCCGCTCAGCGGCACGAGCATTCCCCACGCCATGCGGGGCACGACCGCGCCCGCCGCGCCGGCGATCCCCACGAAGATCGCGAGATCCATCGCGAGGGTGGCGGCAGGATCGACGTCCCACGCCGCAGCGAGCAGCCGGTGTAGGAACAGGAGCGCGCAGGAGATCACGACCAGCCCCGCGAGACGCTGGCCGACCGCGTTCGCGAGCAAGCGCTTGCGCCAGATGAGGATCGGGATCGAGGTGACGCAGAGAAGAAAGCCCGAGATCCACACCAGCTCGGGCGCGGTGAGGGCCTCGGTGCTGCCGCCGGTTTGCACGGCGATGCCGATCGAGAGGAGTACGGTCAGCCCGATGAGGCTGGTCACCATGGCCGTACGCGCGGTGTGGCCCACGGTGAGATCCTGCTCGGCCTCGAGCGCCTTGAGCCGATGTTGCTCGGCTCGGCGGGTCTCGAGCAATCGCTCGAGGGACTCGATCGCGGCGCGGAGCTCGGGCTCGTCGCTCGTCAGTTCGGCGGTCAGCGCGCGGGCCCCTGGGGCGTTCTCTCGCGCGATCTCGTGACGGATCGAGTGCCGTAGGCAGTCCTCCAGGCCCTCTCGACCTTCGAGGTTGTCCGGCCAGTCGCGCAGCGCCTGCACGTACGCGAAGCGGGCCTCGGTGAGCTTGCTGTCGAGGCTCGGATCGCCGAGCGTCGCGTCCTTCAGCGCGTCCATCCGTGCGCACGCCGAGCGCACCAGCGCGATGGAGCCCCGGTGGCGTCGCACGTCGTCGAGCGCGCGCCGCATCGCGAGGGCGGAGGGATAGCGATCGTTCGGGGAGCTCTCCATCGCCTTGGTCACGATGGCCGCGAGCTCGGCCGGCACGTCGGGACCGAACACCAGCGGCTGGGGATCGTAGGCCGCGATGAGGATCTGCTGGAGGTTCACCCCGATGTGCGGCGGCCTCCCGGTCAGGACCTCGTAGAGCGTCGCACCGAGCAGGTACACGTCCGTGCGCGCGTCGATCTTGCTCGGGTCACCGACGACCATCTCTCTCGCCATGTACGACGGCGTGCCCACCAGCTCCGGCTCGGTGCGCCCCTCCTGGGTCCGCAGCGCCACGCCCCAGTCCGCGAGATAGACATCGCCGTGCGCGCCGACCAGGACGTTGTCGGGCTTCACGTCGCGGTGGATGACGCCCTCTTGGTGGGCGAAGTGCAGCGCACGCGCGACGGCAGCGAGCACATCGAGGTGAAACTCCAGCGGGTTCGGCGCGAGTTCGAGCAAGCCCGCCCACCGCGGGTGCTTCGCATCTTTGAGCAGCTCGCTCCAGGACACGCCGTCGATCCGCTTCATCACCAGCACCAGGCGCCCGCGCTCGTCGAGACCGACCGCGTGGACCGGGACCACGTTGGGGTGCTCGAGCCGTCCCATGATCGTGGCCTCGGCGCGCAGCATCGCGGCGACCCGGCTGTCCGCCACATCGTCCTTGAGGCTCTTGATCGCGACGTCGCGTCCTAGGGACCGCTGCCTCGCCAGGTGCACCCGGCCCATGCCGCCCTCGCCGAGCACCCGCAGGACCTCGAAGTCGGCGGGCGCGCCGCCGTCCGCTTCGGCGAGCTCGGCTGCGCGCACGGCAGCACCCGAGAGCGCGATGCGCGGCAGCGGACCGATGCTCGCGGACATCGCCGCGCTGGCCGCCATCAGCGTGGCCTTGCCCGAGGCGTCGCTGCTCGTCTCCCCGAGGACTCCCGCGCCGAGGACGGGAGCGCCCGGGTGGCTCACCCGCGCGAACGTGCCGGGCGTGATGGTGCGGCCGAGCGCGAACTCCGCGCTCTCCGGCACCCCTAGGGTGCGCAGCAGGGTCGCGACGTGGGCTGCGTTGCGCTCGGGCTCAGTCATGATCGCAGTCGGTCACCGGGCGCGAGGGTAGCGCGCCGCTCCGATCGACAGCGCACGTTTCGAGACCGCGCAGCGCTCAGAAGTCGGGATCACGGCTGGCCCACGAAGCGACCACCGCTGCCACCTGCGCTGCCTGCCGCAGCGAGTCCGCATCGACCTCGGTCAGGACATCGTTCGCGGTGTGATGCAGATCGAAGTAGCGGGTGCCGTCCTGACGCAGATCGAACAGCGGCACGCTGGCCTCGCCGAGAGGGCTCACGTCGGCGCCACCATGCGGTTCACCCTCGTCGCGGGTGACGCTCAGCGGCTCGAGCAACGTCATCAGACGCGCCCAAGCCTCGGACGCCGCGGGATCGATGGGGGTCCGCACCGCATAGACCGCTCCGTCGCCGAAGTCGGCCTCGAGCGCCAGGCGATGCTGGTGCAGCTCCGATCCGTGGGCGAGCAGGTACGCGGCTGCGCCCGCCCCGCCGTTCTCTTCGTTGGCGAAGAGCACCACTCGCACGGTACGCAGCGGCGGCGTCTCCGAGGTCAGCAGCTGACGCGCTGCCTCAATCACGATCGCGACGCCCGCGCCGTCGTCGACCGCGCCTCGCCCGAGATCCCAGCTGTCGAGGTGCGCGCCCAGGAGGATGATCTCCTCGGGGTGCTCGGTGCCGACCACCTCACCCACGACATTGGCGCTCGCCGCAGGGCCGCCTTCCGTACAGTCGAGACGAAGCCTCAGGCGCACGGACTGCCCGGCCGCGATCCAGCGTCCGAGGACATCCGCGTCGGCGTTGCTGATCGCGGCCGCCGGAATGCGCGGCCCCTCGTCCTCGTAGTGCATGACGCCTGTGTGGGGGAAGCGGCTGTCGTCGGTGCCGACGGATCGGATGATCACCGCGCTCGCCCCGAGCGTCCCCGCGGCGGTAGCGGCGCCCCAGCGGACCCCGACGCCGTCGCCGTAGCCATGGCCATCGCGGGCTCGCTCCATCCGCTGATCGACGAAGACGATACGGCCCTCGACGGCCGCGCGATCGAGGGCGCCGAGCGCCGCGAGGGACTCGACGCGGAGCACCTCACCTTCGAGGCCCTCGCTGGGCGTGCCCACCGAACCGCCGAGCGCTGCGACGGGGATGGCTTGGGGGACGGGGGCGAGCACCTGGAGCTCCGACGGGCCGCGCACCCAGGCGTGCACCGTCACGGGCTCCTCATGCACGTTCGCGAAGCCCAGCTCGGTCATTCGGGCCACCGCCCACGCCACCGCGAGCGCGTCGCCGGGTGAGCCGGCCAGACGTGGCCCGGCCCCGTCGGTCAGCCCCGCCACGTGCTCGAACGCGAGGGAGCTCTCCGCGGCGCGCGCGCGATCCGCTTCGACGATCGTCATGAACGCAGGCTGCTCCACCGCTTCGGGCTCCGGCGCGGTGGTCGTCGTGGTGCTCGGCTCAGGCTCAGGGCTGGGATCGGTGCCGCCGCATGCGGTGATCAAGAGCGCAGGCAAGAGCCCGATGGAGCATGGGAATCGCATGGCCCGGGTCTACCGCGGAGCGCGACGCCCTTCGAGTCCCTCGAGGAACTCAGAGCACCCCGAAGATCGCGAGCACCGGCTTGAGCACCCCGCCCAGGCCCTCTGCGACGATGCAGCCGACTGCGATGGTGGTGAGGGAGACCGCGGGGATCTTCAGCGCTCGCTCACCGACCAAGAAGAGCAGCACCCCGCCGACGAAGAAGGCGAGATCGAACGAGATGGGGAGCACCAGGCCGATGCCCAACCCTATCGACGACGGGACCCAGCGCTCGAGCGCCTTCTGCTGCTCGAGCAACACGTAGATGGCTCCCGCCGCGCCTCCGATCGCGAGCGCCTCCCACGCGAAGGGGGGCATATCGAGGGTGCCTTCGAAGATCAGCGCGGTGGCCGCCCACATCTTGGCGACCGGCGCGGGCAGACCCTCGCCCTCCAGCGTCATCGGATGCGCTTCTTCTAGGCTGGTGAAGACCCACGCCGAAACCAGCGAGCACGGCACGATCGTGGTGATCTGGGCCCACCACTGCCAGCGCGAGGGAACCCTCAGCCAGCGCCCGTACACCAGATCGCCGGTGAGGTTGCCCGCCTGCGCGCCACTGCCGGCGACGAAGCCCGCGCCCGCGAGGTTGGCGCCCGCGCTGCTCGCGCCCGACATCGCCGTGATGCCTTGGAGGAGCACGCCCATCACGCGCGCGGGGTTGAACGCCGTCTGCGCCGCTGCGCGCGTCGCGATCACGTTCTGAATGAGCCCGCCTATCACCACGAGGAGCACGACGGCGACGACCGAGAGGCCCATGAACACGGACGAGAACACCGCAGTGACCGCGATCGCAAAGACCGTGAAGGCGATGAACGCGCGGGGAGAGAGGATCGGATCATCGTCCACCACCTTGCCCTCCCCCTGCGCGAACAGTCCCTGTAGGGAGTCGCGGATGACCTTCCAGTTGATGGCCATCGTGGTCAGGCCCGAGGCCAGCAAGAACCCGATCCCCGGCCAAACGTAGCGGTGCGGTGCTTCCGGCTGAGGAAGGTGGGGCGCCATGATCAAGAGCACGATGGCGCCAGCCAAGAAGCCCACGCACGTGCGTAGGCCCATCAGGTACGCGCCGCCTATCGCGAAGGGCGACCAGGCGATGCCCGCACCGAACGCCGCCAGGCCGAAAAGCGGCAGTGCCGTCTCCGAAGGGATGAGGCCGAAGCCCCCATCGTCGTTGAGCACGACGATCGCTATCCCGAGGACGCACGTCGCGAGCAGAATCAGCGGCTGCTTCTTGTCGCTCGAGCCCACGAGCGCCTTGATCACGCTCGCGGTCGCCTTGCTACCGGGCCACGGCAGGTCCTCACGGAGGATCAACATCTCGCGCAGGGGGATGGTGAAGGCCATCCCCACCAAGCTCGTGACCACGGAGAAGCCCGCCATCTGAAAGAAGGTGTACGGCTCGCCGGTCATCGCCTTGGCGGCGAAGAAGTTCGAGATGAAGCCGAGGCTCCCGCCCGCCGATCCCATGGTGGCGACCATCACCATCTCGGTCGGGGTGATCTTGGTGCGGGACAGAAAGAAGAACGCAAAGAAGAAGAGCGCCGCGATGGTGGGTCCCTCTTCGATCACCCCGAAGGAAAGGGTGAGGTAGGAGTTCACCCCGCAGAGCACCATCGCCAAGAGGAAGCCCACCACCAAGCTGCGCGGTGAGGGTCGATCGGGCGGCGCGGGGACTGGCGTCCCGGACTCGTCGTTCGCGCCAGAAGAGGGGACGGTCAGGGTCTTCTCGGCGGACTCGGTCGCGGGCTCGCTCATTCGGCGGGACGGTAGCCGCAAGCACGCGTCGCGTCGCGTGCGCCAGGGTGGCCGGCGACGACGTCAGGATCGGCGGCGTGCCACGGCCGCGAGGAGATCGATGAGCACCGCGGCTTCCAACGGCTTACGGACGTGGGCATCGAAGCCCGCCGCGCGCGAGGCGTCGATCTCGTCCTCACTGCGTCGGCCGGTCAGGGCCACGACGCGGACGTGGGCGGTGCGGACACGGGCTTCGAGAGCGAAGTCGTGTCCGCTTCCGTCGGGCAGCTGAAGATCGGTGAGGAGGAGGTCGAAGGCCGCCTCGTCGATGAGGTCGCGCGCCGTCTTCAAGTCACCGGCGTCGCGGACCTCTGCCCCGGCCGCGAGACAATGCTCCGCGAGCGAGGCTCGGAGATCTTCGTCGTCCTCGAGGATGAGGACGCGGAGCCCCCGGAGCGGCGCGTCGTCGGTGTTCCAGGGCGTGGAAGGGAAGTTCAAGCTGCATCTCCAAAGAACGCGGCCAGGCGCTGGCCCACCGTGCGCGCTCGCGTGTAGAAGGTCTCGATGCGTTGCGGATCACCGATCTCCGCGAGGAGATCTTCGAGCGGCGAGGTGTGATCGTCGGCCCGATGATCCGCGAAGCTGTGGGCGACGAGGCGCGCGTCGGGACGGGCGGCCAGGCGTACCAGCACCGGCAGCAGCGCGCCGTCCGCGCCGAACACGTCGGCGCCGTCGTCGTCGGAGAGTCCCACGTGCTCCGAGAGGAGCTTGGTGCGCAGCGCGCCGATCGCGCGCTCTTGCTCCTCGCCGTCGGCCACCCACGCCAAGTTCATCTCGGAATCGACGCCCATCGAGCGGTTGGTGAGGTTGGCAGACCCCAAGCACAGGAACTGATCGTCCACGATGACCAGCTTGGAGTGCACGTAGGTCATGGGCGGTGCCTCGGGATCTTCCGTCGAGAGATTGGTCGGCATCACTGCCGGACAGAACGCCCCGACGGCGTGCCCCTGGCGCGCGGCCAGCTGCGTCAGATAGAGCAACGCAGCCCGCTGCGGGCCTTGGACTGCGGCCTGCTCCAGCACGCCCTCGGTCCGCGCGGGTAGCAGAAACACCACCTCCATCCGAGGTTTGTTCGGATCTAGAAAGCGCGACGCGAGCGCATCGACCAAGACGCGCGAGGTGAAGTACTGCGTCTCGACGTAGACCAGACGCTCGGCCGCGTGGAGAGCGGGGACCAGCAGTTCTTGGATACCGGCCTCTGGAATGTCCTCGCCCTCGGGGCCAAGACCGCGCGTGCGCACGATCGCGACCTGCCGCGTGGGGATGACGTGCTCGTTCGGGAAGGTGGGCCACGCGTGGGGCGATGGGCTCGGCTCCAGGCCGTCGAGCCGCGTGTCGGCGGCGAGCGCCCAGCGATCCCTGAAGCTCGCGGTGAGGTCTGCCACGATGGGGCCACGAACCACCGCCATCACGTCGTGGTACGGGCCACAGGGTTGCCCATCGAGATCGCAGCGACGAGGGTCGACCGGCAGGTGGCGCCGATCATCCCAGCGGTGATCGCAGAGATCGATCCCACCTACGAACGCCAGGTCTCCGTCGATGATCACCATCTTCTCGTGCTGGCTCGCCGACGGCGCGTGGTGGGAATCCCAGACGCACTCGATCTGTCCCGGCGCGATCGCTTCGAAGCGCTCCGCGCTCGCCCACTCCCGATCGATTAGGTACACGGGGTTGAAATCCCAGGGCAGGATGCGGATCTGCAGCCCGGGCGAGCGCTGACACGCTCGCTTCAGCACGGCGGCGAGGCTGTGCGCTTCGCAGGGTTCGCCCGGGTCACGGCGGAGCGGCACCCGCGTGTCGATCTGCCAGCCCGTGATGAGCACGAAGCGCTCGGCATGATCGAGGGCATCGGCCAGCGCTCTGTAGTACGCGGCGGCGTCGATCAGCACGCCGCTGCGCGCGGGCGCGAGCGCGTGTGCTCGGCGGAGCAAGGAGGAATCGATGGACATCGTGGCGGCCGCCTCAGCACGCTCCATGCCCACCTCGCCTCTCACGCGTCCGTCGAAGTTCCGACGGAAGGGCCGCCGCCTCTGCGCCCGTCGACCGAGGACCTCTGCCCCGCATGTGGCGCCTCGGCGCGGGCGCGAACGCTCACCACCACGGGCAGGTGGTCCGAGGCCGAGCACGACGTCTGACCCCCCTCGAGTTCGAGCGCCAAGCGCTGGTCTACCAACACGTGATCGAGCGCCAAGAGCGGCCTCTGCGACGGGAACGTCGCGCGCGACTCGGCTCGGACGAGACCACTCCGAACGAGCCTATCGATCGTCGCCCACCCGGGCAGCTCGTTGAAGTCGCCCGCTACGATGGTGGGGATCTCCGGATCGATGGCCCGCGCCAATACCGGCGCCTGACGCCGCCTGTCGGGCAGCCACAAGCTGAGATGACACGTCACCACCCGGACCCTGCCGAAGTCGGTGCGCACGGTGGCCGCGACCGCGGTGCGCGGCTCCGAGAAGCGCATCCCTGGCAGCGCGATCACCTGCGGATCGAGGAGCGGCAGGCGCGAGAGAATCACGTTGCCGTACGACGCGTCCCCGTCACGGATCGCAGCACCGAAGAGCGGCTCCATGCCGAGTCGCACGGCGAGCGCCGAGGGCTGATCGATGAACCCGCTCCGACGACGGGCCACGTCCAGCTCCTGCAAGCACGCGATGTCGGGGGCGACCGCAGCGATCACTTCGGCGATGCGATCGATCGATCGACGCCCATCCGTCCCCACCGCTGCGTGCACGTTCCACGAGAGGAGCCGCAAGCGCGGGCCGGCAGGTTGGCGGAGGGACATGGACCCGATCAGCGACTCGGCGCCGCGGCGCGGAGCAGGACCCGTCGGGCCTGAGGGCCGACGCCCCACCAGCGGCGGCAGGCTCGGCGGAACGACGCCAGATCGCTGTAGCCCAAGCGCTCTTGGGTCGCGGTGGGCGTCGCGCCCGAGAGCAGCAAGTGCTCCGCGGCCCGACGTCGGGAGACATCGACGAGCTCGCGCAGGTTCGTCTCTTCGCGAGCCAGGCGCGCTTTGAGCGCGCGCGGCCTCAGCCCGAGTTTTGCGGCCAGCCCATCCACCACCGGCTCGCCCGCGAGCAACACGTCGACGAGCGCCCGCCGCACCCCGTAGGACGTCTGTTGCTGGGCCCGGGATCGTCGCTGGAAGTCGATCACCCGGAGCGCGAGCGCGTGGATCCGTGCGTCCGCGGTGATGACCGGCAGCGCGAGCAGCTCGGCCGGCAGATCGATCCGGTCGTGCACCGCGCCGACGTGCACTGGGCAGCGCATCCCTGCGGTGAATGTCGACAGGCGCGCGTGGGCGCGTCCCGCGAGCCACGCGCTCGCTGGCGCGGCGTGCTTGTCCGCCACCAAGCGCCGGATGAGCTCGACCGCCATCGCCAGCGCCACCTCGGCGGCCAGTGCGCCGGGCTCGCGTGCTCGAGTGTGCGGAGACTCGTAGATCAGCGCGGCGCTGCCATCGTCCTTGGGCACGAGGTGAAACAGCTCGGCGCCGTGCAGTAAATCGCTGGTGCTCGCCAGGGTCTCGAGCGCGCGTCGCACATCGGGCGCGGAACTCACCGCGAGCTCGATGTCGCCCCAGGTCCCTTCCTTGATCTGGTCGACCGACGCAGACAGATCCTTCAGGGAGTCTTCTCGCGCGGCGCGCTCCCAGAACTCCCACTCCGCCTCGGCGGGCAAGGAGACGTCGGTCGGAGGGATAGGGCCGCTTGCCTCCAGCGCGTCGGTGAGGGGCTTGACCACCGAGCGAGGGGCGCCCGCTTTCTGCGCGAGCTCGACGAGACCTGTTGCGAGCGTCCCGGAGATTAGTTCGACCTGTTGCGTGTTCATGGCCCTCGTCTCAGCAATCCCCGTACCGCCCTCTCCGGCCCGCGTGGCGATTCCGAATGTGGCGCGAACGCCCCAGTTGGGGCACGGGGCGGCGGGCTCACCGAGCGATCAGGTCGATGCCGAGTTCCGCGAGTGCACCCAGGGGTCCATGCGAGTGCGTGGTCACCTCGAGGTGGGCCTCGCCGCGCACCAAGTGGAGCAGCACCTCTGCTTCGATGCGCTCGCCTCCCAGCCGCCCCCGCACCTGGGCCACGAAGCGGTCGTCAACGGCGCCATCGAAGCGGCCCTCGACGTTGCTCAAGTGGGCATCGAGCGCGACGGGTTCCAACAGATGGGCTTGGCCGCTCGCGCTCCAGAAGCGAACCAACGCGGGTCGCCCACCCGCCGCGCGCACCGAGACGTGCGCGCCGATGCCATCGATCCGAGCCCGGGGACCACCGTGGGGGTGGATGAAGAGCACGGTCTGGCTGACCTCGATGTCGGGCAACAGCACGACGAAGCCGCCTCCCTCGGGCTCCCCATCATCCTCGGGCTCCCCATCATCCTCCGACTCATCGCCCGTCGCTTCTTCAGGCGGCGGTGTCGCTGTGTTGCGGAATGCGACGTCGAGGCCGATGTCGCCGTTGGCCCGCTCGACCACGTGGACTCGCCCTTGCTCGGCGCGCGCCGACGAGATTCGGACCTCCCCGTCCAGCAGCGCGAGCACATCGAGCTCGATGGTGGCCCGCTCCGCGCTGATGACCTCGTCGCCGTGCTCGTCGCGGATCACGAAGTTTTCGGCGACGACGTGTCCGTTCAGCTCGAACTCGCTCACCGTGCTCACGCTCATCGAGCCTTCGATGGTCTCAGACAGCTTCCCGAGGATGGCGCTGACCACCCTCACCCGACCTTCGGGGGTCCCCGTCGCCCAGTGGACTCCGTACCCAATGCTCAGCGCGGACAGCGTGAGGAAGAGCAGGGTCCACTTGCGGCGCGGCAAGCGTCGCACTCAGATGCCGTATCGCGCGTGGACGAGGAGGGCATCGGTCGCGAAGGAGGCGGCGAGGAAGCTCGGGGGACCCAGCGGCTCGCGAACGTCGTTCGAGAACGCGTAGCCCTCATTGGGCAGTCCCAAGAGATCCCGGTCGAACTCCCCATCGCCGTCTTCGTCGTGCATCCCGGCGAATGCCACCGATCCTGGCGGGACGTTCCGAAACACGCAGCGCGCACGACCCGCGCGGATGTTGGCGCGGCAGTCGCCGTCCGCCTGATCTGCGATGAGCCACACCTCCGCGCTTCGGTACAGGCCGCCCATCACCTGACCGCTGTCGCTCCGTAGACGCGCCACGGTCACCACGATGGTTCGACCGGTCGTGCGTCGGGTGGCCCGTACCTCTTGTGCGGCGCTGGGCGCGGCGAGCGTGCCCACCAGCGCGGTGAACATCGAGAGCAGGGTAAACAAGCGAGCGGGGTTACGCAGCGACATGGCAAAGACCTCTGCGCGCTCGGTTGCGAGGTGCATGCCATCCTTTTCACCCATGTTTGTGGGCAGTTGCGCAGACAACTGAGGCGCATTTGCCGGGGCGAGCGCCAGCGACCCACGCACCCTCGCGGGACGGGGGTTGGCGATCTATCTCACGCAGGCATGCCGGCGCCGCGCGGGAGGCAGCCGGGCCGGGCGAAGCAGACCACCGCGTCGTAGCCGCCGAACGCGAGCGCGTTGTTGAGCACGATGTCGACCGGGAGGGCCTTCTTCTCGTTCTTCACGATCTCCAGATCGCAGTCGGGATCGAGGGTCTCGTAGTTGGTGGTGGGCGGCACCCAGCCGGTCTGGATGGTCATCACGCAGGCCACCGCCTCCATCGCGCTCGACGCGCCCATGCAGTGACCGATCATCCCCTTGATGCTGGTCACAGGGACCCGTCGGTCTGCGAAGACTTTGCGGATCACCAGCGCCTCGACGCTGTCGTTGTTGGGCGTCGCCGTCCCGTGCGCGTTCACATGATCGATGTCGTCCGGCGTCAGGCCACTCGATGCTATCGCCTGGCGCATCGCCGCGATGCTCCCCGCGCCCTCGGGATGCGGGCGGGTGATGTGGTGGGCATCGCACGCGAGGCCGTATCCGCCGATCTCGGCCAGGGGCGTCGCGCCGCGGCGAACGACGCTCTCCTCGCTCTCGAGCACCAGCATCGAGGCGCCCTCACCGAGGATCAGCCCCTTTCGGTTCTTGTCGAAGGGCCGACAAAGCTCCGGAGCCATGGCGCCGAGGCGCGCGAAGCCCGCGAACTCGAGCTTCTCGATGATCTCGACGGCGCCAGTAATCGCGACGTCTGCACGACCGGCGCGGATCTGATCGGCGGCGAACCCGATGGCGTAGTTCCCCGCGGCACACGCGGCCGGCAGCGTCTGCACCATGCCCCGGGCACCGAACGCGCGGGCCACGTGGATGGGCAGCAGCGTGGTGCCGTATTGGGGGATCTTCGCCGTGTCGACGGCCTCCACGCCCTGATGAATCCAGGCCTTGTGGAGTTCACCGAGCACGTTGGCCTCGCCCATCGTGGTGCCGATCACCACCCCGGTGCGCTCGCCCGCGATCTGTTCGGGGCTGATCCCCGAGTCCTGGACCGCCATGCGCGCCGCAGCCACCGCAAACGCGGAGCAGCGTCCGACCCGTCGCGCTTCGGCTGCCGTGAGGAAGTCCCGCGCGCGAAAGCCCTTCACTTCACCGGCCATGTGGCGACCGATCTGTGCTGTATCGAAGAGGGTGACCGGTGAGATCCCGGACCGGCCTTGGAGCAGGGCCTCCCAATAGGCCTCGCGACCGAACCCTAGCGAGCTGACGACCCCCATACCCGTGACGAAGACGCGACTCATGAGGCGGCGGATGATGGGCCCGGGGAGGGACGTGGAGCAACCCGCGATGCGCACCGACTTGGGTTGACGATGCGTTCGCTTGGCTGGTACATCGGAGCCTCTTCGTGGCTGTCGGATGACACAGAAACGCTGGAAGCTGTCCATCACCGAGCTGGGATCCACGAAGGTCGTCGCCCAGACCGTCGTGGAGGCCGGCGACTGGATGACCGCGCTCAGTCGCGCGCGCACCCAGATCGGGGAGAAGGCCGGGGTCCCTCAGGGCTCCAGCGTCGCCGTCGCGCCCGACGGAACCGTCACCATCCTCGATGCGGTGGGGCGACGGCAGTACAGCCTCTCAGGCACGATCGAGTCGCTCCCGCCGGCCGCAGCCGCGCCTGCCTCGGTGCCTCCGCCTGCACCCGTGCCGCGCAAAGCCGACTTCAAGAAGACCATGGCGTACATGCCCAGCGCGGGACTCCCCTCGCTGGAGCCCAAGCCCGTCGCGGCGCCCGCGCCCGCATCCGTCGCCGCTGCTCCGGCGCCCGCGTCCGTAGCCCCTGCGCCCGTCGCTAGCGCTGCACCCGTCGCTCCCGCTGCACCCGTCGCTCCCGCTGCACCCGTCGCTCCCGCTGCACCCGTCGCTGAGACCGCCGACGCCAAGCGAAAGAAGGTGTCGCGCGCGACCATCGCGTACATGCCCTCGCCTCTGGTGGCGCCCGTGACGAACGGGCCCGCGTCCGAGGCCAAGGCCGTCTCCGTCCCTCCCCCGAGCGCAACGACCAGCGAGGCCCCGAGCAAGCCGCTGTCGGTGCGCCCCGCATCGGTGCCTTCACCTGCTGCAGTCGCGTCGCTGCCGTCGCAGTCGCCGCCCGATCCGTACGAGCTCCTCGTCACCCGCGATTCGGAGCCGAGCACGGCTAGTCCCCTGGTGTATCGCGAGCGCAACTGGCTGGTGCCCGAGGGCATGTCGCTCGACGACGCCGAGCTGCTCTTGCGCACCCGCTTCTCCGCGCTGCGCGACGAGCTCGCGTCGCGGCCCAAGGGCAAGTTGGTGAAGCTCGCCGTCTTCGATCACCGCTGGGAGGGACAGCCGCAGCGCCCGCCGCTGTTGGTGCTCACCTGGAAGGACTGGCGAGGCGAGCCCGAGGTGCTCGCGCCCAGCGTGAACGGATCGATGCCTCCGCCCTCGGGGAGCCTCCCGCCGCCCGCCTCCGTGCAGCCTCCGGCGCCCGAGTCGGTCGCCCCAGCGGCCGCTCCTCCGCAGGTGACCCCTTCGGCGCCGCCTGTTGCCTACGATGCGTCTCGCCCTTCGACGCCGCCGATGGGCGCGGCGACCCCCTCCATCATGGTCGACCCCGACCTGATGGACGCGCCGACGATGAAGGACCTGCCGGTCTCCGGGTCCATCCCCGCGGGCACGCCGCGCCCGAGTCCTTCGGTCGCACCCACTCGTTCGGTCGCGCCCGCCAGCTCCACCCACTCGAGCGCTCGCCCCCGCACCAAGACCGACGATCGCCTCGCGAGCGCGTTCGAGGGTCTCCAAGATCTCTTCTTCTTGCCGACTCCCGCGGACGGCGCCGAGTTCTTGCTGCGCTTGCTCGGTGAGCTGGTGCCGGCCGAGGCCTCGTCGGTCGCGCTCTACGACATCAACACCGACGAGCTGCGCTTCGTCGCCGCCATCGGCGCCGGTGCGGACGAGCGAAAGGGCGACGCCGTCCCTTCGCAGGTCGGCATCTTGGGCAGCGCGCTTCGGAGCGTGGACGTGTGTCTCATCGTCCCGGACGTGCCTTCGGACGATCGCTTCGATCCCGGCATCGATGGCCGCGTGGGCCTCGAGGCCACCAACCTCGCGGTGATGCCGGTCAGTGCGCACGGCCGCTTGCTCGGCGCCGTCCAGCTGGTGAACCGCATCGGCGATCTCGAGTTCTCCCGCGCCGACGCGAACCTGCTGGTCTACATAGGCCAGCGCTTCGGCGAGTTCCTGCATCAGCACAAGGTCGCCGCGGCCCCGCGTCGCAGTCAGCCCGCTCGCTAGGGCTTGCGGCGCTCGTCTTCCGCGCCCAAAGCTTCGGCGGCGGACGAGCCGCCCCAGCAGCCAGCGAGACGATGATGACGATCCAGATAGGCGACCGCGTCCCCGACGCCACCCTCTACGAGTCCACCGAGTTCGGTGAGTCCTGCCCCTTGGCCCCTGCGAAGGTCTCGGTCGCCGAGGCGGCGAAGGGCAAGCGCGTCGTGGTGTTCGGGCTGCCGGGCGCCTTCACCCCCACATGTTCTGCCAAGCACGTCCCCAGCTACGTGAACAACGCCGATGCGCTGCGCGCCAAGGGCATCGACGAGATCTGGTGCATCGCGGTGAACGACGGCTTCGTGATGGCGGCCTGGGGCCAGAGCGAGAAGGCCCTCGGCAAGGTGCGTTTTCTGGGCGACGGGAGCGCGGAGCTCACCAAGAAGCTCGGCCTCGAACTCGACATCACCGCCGGCGGTATGGGCGTCCGGATGCAGCGCTTCTCGATGCTCCTCGAGGACGGCGTGGTGACGCAGATCAACGTCGAAGCGCCCGGCAAGTTCGAGGTCTCGGGCGGCGACACGATGCTCACTCAGGTGTGATCCGCGCGGCCTTCCTTGACAGGTAGGTTCGTCTCAGTAAGGTAGCGGCCCCCGCGCGGAAGTGGCGGAATGGCAGACGCACCAGACTAAGGATCTGGCGGGTAACCCCTGTGGAGGTTCAAGTCCTCTCTTCCGCATGAAAATGGCTCTTCGGAGCGGGCGTTCCTTCGAGGTGACTCGGAGGGACGCCCGACCCGGAAGAGACATGCTCCACCTCGCCGCTGCTGCACTCGCCGCGGACCTCGAGCAGCGAAGCAGGCGGGACGGGAACGCAGCGAGGCCGGGCGCGGGATGCTAGGGTGCCGCCATGCGCTCGGGCCTACGGCGAGTCTCCCTCATCGCGTTGCTCGTGATGAGCGCGACGATGACCGCTGGGTGTCCTCCCGATCTGCAGCCGCCCACCCCCGATGGCGGACGCGCGTGCGCCCTCAACGAGGACTGCAACCCGCCCGGCACCACCTGCGGCGAGTTGTTTCTGTGCGTGCAGGAGCTCTGCGAGGCCAGCCCGTCGGTGGTCGTCCCCTGCCCCGGCACGGGCATGCGCCCGTAGAACGCGTCAGCTCGAAGGCAGACGCTTGCTCGCAGCCGCGAGCTCGTGCACCGCGCCCAGCCGTCCGCGCACCAAAGGATCCCGGAGCATCTCGGCGTTGGAGTGCGGGGTGCGCCACGACCAGTTCTCGGGGCCCATCGTGTTCGGGGTGTTCACCCGGGCTCGAAGCGAGAGCACGTCTTGAAGCGGCAAGAGCGCAGTGCGGCTCTTGCTGAAGAGCACCACCTCGAGCACCGCGCGCCACACCGCTTCGCTCCAGTGGATCTTCTCGCCGAGGCCCCGCGCCGGACCGAGGCCCGCGAACGAGCGCCGTTCCCACTCGCCGAGCGACTCCCACCACGCCTCGCTGGTCTCGGTGTCGTGGCTGCCCGACGTGGCGACGGAGATCTCGGGGTAGCCCGCGGGATCGCGGAAGCGCCCTGCCTCCTGCTCCCAGCGCAGCACTTTCAGGCCCGGGATCTCGAGCTTGGTCAGCGACCGCCGTACGAAATCGGGGATGACGCCGAGGTCCTCTGCGATGAGCTCGAGCCCTTGCTTCTGCCACGTGCCGAGCACCGCCTCGCCCTGCGCTTGCTGCTCGGGCTCGGTGCGCGGCAAGAAGTAGTGCGCGCTCCCATCGATGGGCCGGTGGTACGTCCGGTAGAGCCCGACCACGTGATCTATCCGCACCGCGTCGTAGATGCGCGCCGCGTGGGCCGCGCGTCGCGAGAAGAGCGCATAGCCGTCCTGCGCCAGGCGCTCCCATCGGTAGGGAGGCAGACCCCACTCTTGGCCGTCGGCCGAGAACGCGTCGGGCGGCGCGCCCACCGTCGCATCGAAGCGGTAGAGCTGCTGCTCGGCCCACACATCCGAGCTGTCGTCCGCGACCAAGAAAGGCTCGTCGCCCAGGAGACCGATGCCGTGGGCGCGCGCGCCCCTTCGGGCCCCCTGCACCTGGCGAAACGTGACCCACTGCAGGTACGAGCGGAACGAGATCTCGCCCCGGAGCTCGCCGCGCGCTTGTTCGAGCGACGGCGCGTGGCGGGTGCGCACTCCGTCGGGCCAGGTGCGCCAGCTCTGGGGCAGCTTGTGCTTGAGCGCCCGGAAGAGCGCGTAGTCGGGGAGCCAGCTCTGGTGCTCGTCGGCGAAGCGGGCGTAGTCCACAGCGCGTGCGCTCGTGGCGTCGAGCGACAGAAAGTGCGCGTGGGTCCGACGCAGCACGGCTTCCTTCAGCGCGCGCACTCGACCGTGCTGCACCTGAGGGCTCTCGGTCAGCGCGAGCAGCTCGCTTTGCTCCTCTTCGCTCAGCGAGGCGCGCCCCTTCAGCGCGGCGAAGTCCTCGAGCGCATCGATCGAGACATACAGGGGATCGAGCGCGAAGAACGAGCCGGCCGAGTACGGCGAGTCGAGGCCAGGCGAGGGCTCGAGCAGCGGCAGCGTCATCACGAACGAGGCGCCCATGGCCTTGGCCACAGCCGCGAAGTCCGCGAGGTCGGGTGCTTCACCGACACCCCAGCTGCGCTCACCGCGCAGCGAGAAGAGAGGCACCAGCACACCGAGCGATCGTTGGGAGAGGAGCGACACGCCGCGAGCGTAGCCCGAAATCCGGCCGCGGCTTCCGCTGGGGCTGATCCGGCTCAGCGCTTGGCTCGCGTCGCACGGTCATGTGACCGCGAACCATGAAGGCGACCCCACCGAACATGTACTTGCGGATGAACACTACCCCGTCGTGCTCCAGCACGTGGGCTATCCGAACCTCGAGTTGCTCGTCGTAGGCCATGCGCGCTCCTCGGAGCGCAGCATGCCCAGCCGGGCGGCCGCCGTCGCCATCGGCGCGGTCCTGCATTCCTTCGACGTGCTCTGCCGCTCCTCGAATACGGAACTTCGAAGGGGCGGGCGTTCCTTGACGCGTTCAGGCGGCGTTCCGGATGGTCTCCCAGCCGTGCCGGGTGCCCTGCTTCCGATCGAAGCCGTCGATCGCGCGCTCGACCGCCGCGACGTCCACGCCGACCTTGCGGCGCACCTCCTCGAGCGGGAGATCGAACATCTCGGCCCAGCGGATCCCGAAGAACGTCTTGGCGGCGCGGCCCATCAGCCAGCCCCGCACGATGGCGCGCATGCGGCGATCGCCGTCGTCCATCGCGTAGAGGATGGTGTTCATCATCCCCACCGTGAGCAGAAGGGGAGGCAGCGGCGTGCGGTACTGCGCGAAGTAGAACGCCTGCAGACCCAGCTCCCCGGCGACATCCGTGTCGAAGCCGGTCACCACGTGCCAGATGTCGTGGGTCTCCCGCATGTGGGCCCGCACGTAGTCGAACTCCCCGACTCCGTCGGGGAGGATCATGTCCTTGGGATCGATCCCGAGTCGAGTGAGCTCGTCGTGCACCGCACGCCCCAAGGTGCCCGGTGCGTGGCGGGCCATCGTCTTCAGATCCAGGTGACCGATGCGGGGGCGTTCGCGCAGCGCGTCGGCGTGCTGAGGCACGCTGCGGAAATTCCCCATCAGCGCCTCGAGGCGCTCGGGGTTCTCGAAGCCCTCGGCGATGGCGAACACCTGGTCCAGCTGGGTGGGATCCTTGGTGAGCTTCACCAGCCCCACCAGTGCTTTCGCTCTGCCGCGGATCGTTCGAATCAGGCCCATGTTCACGTCTCCGAAATGTTGGTTCGTGGCCATCGTTCGGCCACTCGGATAGAATGTGAGCCCCAGCTCGCATTTGCCACTCGCATCCATGGCCACCCCCCGCCGCACCCGCACGACCCCCCGAAAACGCCCTCAGCAGGCGCGATCCAAAGACACGGTCGAGGCGCTGCTCGAGGCCACGGCTCGCGTTCTGGTGAAGCACGGGTACGACGGACTCTCCACCAATCGGGTCGCCGAGCAGGCTGGCGTGAGCATCGGATCCCTCTACCAGTACTTCCCCAGCAAGGAAGCCCTGGTCGCGGAGCTGCTCGAGAAGTACTCGGTGCACTTCCAAGAGCTGGTGATCGGGATGCTCGCGAGCGAGGACCGCTCACCGCGCGCCGTGGCCAAGGCGATCGTTCGCGCGATGGTGGAGCTCAAGCGTCAGAACCCCAAGCTCGCGCGGGTGCTGCGCGAGCAGATCCCCCGGGTGGGTCGCATGAACCGCTACGAGGAGAACCTCGCCCGCATCGTGGAAGCGACGACGCTCTTTCTCACCGCGCACGCCAGCACCCTCAGAGTGCGCGACATCCGCAGCGCCGCGTTCGTCGTGGTGCACGCCGTCGAGGCCGCGACCCACCAGGGCGTCATCGAAGAAGACTACGACCCCGACACGCTCATCGAAGACATCACCGACATGGTGAGCCGCTACCTGTTCCGCGACGCCTGAGTTGCGGTCACACCAGCTCGTCGGGCGGCGCGACCGGCGGGGGGTCGTCGCAGGTCGTGCACCCGTGCGCCATCCAGGCTCACCGCGACCTGCCCAGCACGCTCGATGTGGCTCTTGTGCTCGCTCCCTGGTTGCGCAGGGGTGTGCTGGGTGCCTCCCGGTCGCGCGGCCCCGCCGCTCGGGGTGGCCTCTGGGCGCGCCCGACGACGTCGCCGGGCCGTGCGAGATCGGCGCGGCTCGCCCACGGAGCGCTATCCCCGGACGCGCTCGAAGGCAGATCGGGCGCCCCGCGCGGCCTGCGGGCGCCCTCAGACCAGCAAAACGGGCGCGTATGCCCTCAGGTGGGCGTGGGCTCGGCGGTCTTCTTGGCCTTCTTCCGGTCCTGGATGAAGAAGCTCGCGGCGTAGTCGCGGGGCAGGTTCCGCTCGATCGCGCGCTGGGTGAGGGTCGCATCGAGACCGTCGCGGCTCTTGGTGAGGTCCTCGGCCACTTGCTCGCGCGCAACCACGGCGGTGCCTCGGACCTGCACGGTGTTGCTGGTCGCGGTGAGCGCGTCATTGGCGGCGCGGGCCCAGCGGGTGAGTGACTCACTGTGACGAGCGAGCACCGGATCTTCGGCGCTGGCCCACGCCAACACCGCGGCTGCTTGTGCGGCGAGCGGCTGCGCGATGAAGCTGTCCACGGTGCTTCGGAAGAAGCGAGTCCAGCGCGCCGAGCTGCGGTCGTTCTTGAGGTCTGTCGCCAGATCACGCCCGAAGTCCCGACACCCCCCATCGAGTCGGCGATTACCAATCGAGCGGAGCGCCGCGGCATCCTGGGTGGCCGCGCGCGCGGCGCGGTCCTTGGCTCGGGCGGCGTCGACCAGCGCCATCCACCCGTCGGTGCTCGGCGCGAGATCGGCGGCGTCGGGATCCGCGAGTAACGCACCGCGGGTGTAGAGGATCTCGTCCTCCATGCTGTCGAACGTGAAGTCGTCTGTGATCTTGCGCGCCACGTGCCTCCGAATGTAGTTGGCTTCGAGCCGCCTCGAAGCGCCCGCGAGGCTACCACCGGACCGTTTCGCCTGAAAGCGCGCCGGAGCACCCGTCACGGAATCTGCCTGCGCAAGGACACCGACCGTGCTCGGGCTACATGATCATCATCGGACAGGTCAACGCCACGGCTGACGACGCGCGGGAGACCCCGTCTCCACGTGGGCATCTGCGAGATGCTCCGAGGAGGGCTCACGTCAGCGACGGACGGCGGAGATGAGAGATGCAGGCCTCGGCATGGGCACACCGAGACTGCAGCGGAGGGCGCGCCTCAGGGGAAGAACATGTTCGTGTGATCCATGTTGTGGAACGCGGGCCAGAGGTCTTCCCAGGAGATCACGATGTAGCTGGCCATCACGACGAAGGTCGCGAGCGAGACGACGAACGTCGTGCGCGCTAGGGGCCGCAGGCGAGGCCACACCTGGACCGCGCAGTAGGGCGCGATGAGCACGAGCACGGTGATCATGACCGTGGGTTTGATCCAGCCTGACATCTGGGCGCGGTCGGTGAGGACGTCGGCGGGGGTGAGGAAGTTGCCGGTGTACATCACCAGGAAGAGCCCGAAGACCGCACCGCGCAGTAGGTCCGGGCGCTCGTAGAGGTCACCGAGGAACGCCCCGGCGGCGATGCACAAGTACGCGGCGATGGGCAGTACGTACCAGCCGAGGGTGTTGTTGCCCGCGCCCACACCGATGGTCGTGAGATAGAGCGCCAAGGGGATCGCCACGACCACGCGTCGCGCGGGACTCCAGGTGTAGAGTGTCGGGAGCGCGGCGAGCCACAGGAATATCAGCCAGCCCCTTCCCATCAGCCAGCCATTCACCTGGAACACGTCGATGAAGCGCGAATAGAGGTTGAAGCTCAGCCCACGCCCGCTGCTCTGCGCGGCGGACGCGGCGAGGAAGACGGGGAGGCCCTGCCACACTGCGATGATCGCGAGCGGAAGCGCGCCGACCAAGAGCGACACGCCGACGGCGCGGAGACCCGCTCTCGCGTCGCGTCGCGACACCAAGAGCATCACGAGGCCGGGCACCAGAATCGCGCCAGGCACCTTGGCCAACACCGCGACGCCCGCGCAGCTCGCTGCGAGATACAGATCGCGGTCGCGTCGCCCTTCTTCCTGCCAACGCAGGAAGAAATAGAGGGTCCCGAGCGCCAGCGGGATGATGACCAGCTCCTCCTTGATCATCCGGGTCTGCAAGACGAGCGTGGGGATCACCGCGTAGAGCAGGCCGGCGAACCACGGGCCCGGTCCGGCGCGCACCAGGCGCCTCGTCACCAGGATCAAGAGCCAGATGGTGAGCGCCGAGAGCCCGAGCGACACCAGGCGTCCCTGATCGCTGTGGGCGTCGCGGTAGTCCTCGACGCCCGCGAGGTGGCACACCACGCCGACCAGCACGTGCATGAGCGGGGGGTTCTCGAAGTAGGGAGAGACCACCACCAGCGGCGTGCCCCAGAATCGAAGGGTCTCTCGCTCGGGCTCTGCGGTGCGATACGACGAGGGCCACGCGGACCAGCCTCGGCTGGTGCCGTCTTCGAGCAGCGACCAGCCGTTCCAGAGGTTGAAGTACTCGTCGTAGTTCTCGAGCGCGTGGGGCTCGGAATCGTATTGGTACGCGCGCAGACCTGTGCCCAAGAGCACGACGGCGAGGGTTGCTATCGCCAGCGTGCGGGCCCGACGCAACAGCTCGGTGGGTGCGAGCTGCGCCCGCCACACCATCGCAGACACCAGCAGCGCGAGCAGCAGCATCAGGGTCCAGAACGACACCCGGCTGCGGGTCCAGTCGCCGCCGGGCACGTGGATGAGCTCGCGCGGGATGGGCGTCCCGTCTTCGAAGGTCAGCTCGAAGTGGGTGCGGTCCGTGAGGACCCCGGTCCAGTGCACATCCAGATCGTGCCAGCCCGGCGCGACCCGGGCGCCATCGACGACGGTCCCATCGATCACGATGCGGGTGTCTTCGGGGGTGCGCACCGCCAGCCCGCGCGACGGACCGCGAGGGATGAGGAGGCGCGCGCGCACCACCGCGTCCAGCCGCGGCCGAGAGCGGGGCACGCCGTGCTCGGCGACCCGCCAGAGCTCGACGTAGCGGGTGAGCGGCCGGTGATCGGTGTTCAGCGAGACGTCGTGCTCGACCGTGGTGCCCAGCGAGATCGGGGCCTCGGTCGAGGGCGAGTTGATGCGCCACTCGATGGCGATCCCGTTGGCGAAGTGGAAGTGATCGATCGCCAGCGCGAGCACGAGAACGAGCAGCGCACCGAGGACGGAGAGCAGCCAGGGGCGGGCGCGTCGCACGCGTTCCTCGAGAGCCTTCTCGGGCGCGGGCGATGTGGCGGATTCAGGCAAAGGCAGGCCCTAGGGAACGGCGTTGGTACCACCTGGGCTTCCCTGGGGCCATTTTCGCGGGCGGGGGCGAGGGCGAGGGCGTGCGCGAGCGTGGGGGCGAGGGCGTGCGTGGGGGCGAGGGCGAGGGCGAGGGCGTGCGTGGGGGCGAGGGCGTGCGCGAGGGCTGCGCGGTCGTCGTTCGCCTTCGCGCGCTCGCTTCGCATCGACGTCGGTCGCTCGCTCGGACGCTGGCCGGCTTCTTCGCGTCGACGCCCGTGAGTCTCCACCGGGAAGGAGGGCTCGCTCGGGATTCACCAGCGTGCCTGCGGGCGGTGGGGGTGGGCCCGAACGGCTGCACGTAGCAGTCGGATCGAAGGCAGAAAGAGATCGAATCCAATGCTTCGAATCTATGCAGACGCGATTGAAGTCATCCGGCTGCTCAATCCGGTCCTCGAGCAGGTCAAGCTCAAGAATGCCAATCTCGCGGACCAGTGCGACCGAGCGTCGACGTCGGTGGCGCTCAACCTGTCCGAAGGCGCAGGTCAGCGCGGAGGCAATCGTCGGCAGCGCTACCTGACGGCGCTGGGCGAGGCGCGCGAAGTCTGGGGCGCATGCGACATCATCGAAGCCAAGGGACTCACGCAGGTCAGTCAGGAGATCCGAGCGAGACTCCACAAGATCATCGGGACGCTGGTGAATGTCACGAGATGACGGAACGCGAGTGGTCGGCGGCAACCGTCGCCGACCACCGAGGCCCGCGCGCCCTCGCCCTCACCCTCACGCTCGCCCTCACCCTCACGCTCGCCCTCACCCTCACGCTCGCCGAGAGGGCACCCACGAGGGGTGCCCCTACATTCGACGGTCGAAACGGAGGTGTCGCGACGAGCCAGAGCAGCCGACCGAAGAGTAGACCCCCCGGAGGGCCAGCACGGTACGCGCAGCTGGCAGACCCAGCTGACATGTTCGAGATCGAGCGTCGCGACGTCCTTGCGTTAGGCCCCAGTCACCTCACGAGCGAGGAGGCGTCTGGGTCGCCAAACCAACGCCAGTGCGGGCGTGAGGGGGTGGGGGTCTGGGGGCGCGACCGTAGGTCCTGCCCCCAGGTGCAGAGGCGCACCCGCCTCAATCGATCAAGCCCAAGCGGCGGTAGCGAGAGCCGTCCGCAGGACGCGAAGCCGAGCGCAGCGAGAGCCGTCCGCAGGACG
>Ga0105047_10000781_pt1 | contig 55474 bp, 57 predicted proteins | sample MAT04_FD_78384 | JGI IMG/M metagenome (GOLD analysis project Ga0105047, IMG submission 78384) | Freshwater microbial communities from Lake Fryxell liftoff mats and glacier meltwater in Antarctica - MAT-04 (megahit assembly) | ecosystem: Environmental > Aquatic > Freshwater > Ice > Liftoff... | reverse complement strand
CGCTCGTTGGACGAAATCCGGCTACCGGCGAGACCACCGATGACGGCACCGATCAGGGCACCGGTGCGCTGGCGACCGCCGGGGGCGTCGCAGTTGGTGATGCCGTTGGCCTGTTGGGCCATGGCCATGGTGGGCAGTGCGGCCGGAACCAGCGAGCCCAGCAGGGCGGCCGAGGCGATGGCGGCGGTGATCTTGATCTTCGACATGGCTCAGTCTCCTTCATCGAGTTGGTCGATGACCTAGACAATGCGTCGAGCCACCTGAAGGCTCCCGGAGCCCCGTCGTTATATTCCGTTCATCTGCGCTCGCGGACGATCGGGTCCGGAATGCCAGGCGCCGCGGCCGATCAGGATACCAGTTCGCCCTTCGCCCCAGCTTCGATCAGCTGGATCGTCTGCGTCAGGCCATAGATCGCCGCGAACGAGCCGAAGCGCGGCCCCTGAGACGCGCCCAGCAGCACTTCGTACAAGGCCCCGAACCAGCCGCGCAGGGGCTCGAACGCATGATCCTTGCCCACCGCATAGACCTCGCCCTGGATCAGTTCGCCGTCGGTCGTGCCCTCCGGAAGGGCCATGAGACGGGCTGCCAGATCCAGCAACGCCGCCTTCTCCTTGTCGTCCGGCAGACGATAGGACTTCGTCGGCTTCACGAAATCCTCGTAATAGTTCAGCGCCCGCTCCATCAGCTGGTCCAGCAGCGGTTCGGTCGCCGGCGTCGCCTCGGGCAGGTATCGGGCGAAATAGGCCCACAGCTGGGCCTTGTCCGACGCATTGGCCACGGCGACCAGGTTCAGCAACAGGGCGAACGACACGGGCGAGGTATGGGTCGGCGGCGCGCCCGCATGAATCGACCAGACGGCGTTGTCGATCCGCTTGGCCGGCTCCTGGGTCTTGTAGGCCTCAATGGCCGCCAGATAGTCGTCGATGGCCCGCGGGATGACGTTGAAATGCAGGCTCTTGGCTGATTTGGGCGACTGGAACATGTACCAGCTCAAGCTCTCCGGCGTGCCGTAGCGCAGCCATTCGTCCATGGTCAGGCCATTGCCCTTCGATTTGGAGATCTTGCGGCCCTCGACGTCGAGGAAGAGCTCGTAGTTGAACCCCTCGGGCGGCACGCCGCCCAGCGCGCGGCAGACCTTTGAGCTCTCGCGGACGCTCTCGATCAGGTCCTTGCCTGACATCTCGTAATCGACGTCCAGCGCGGTCCAGCGCATGGCCCAGTCGGGCTTCCACTGCAGCTTCACATGGCCGCCGGTGACGGGAACCTCGGTGCGACCGGCATCTTCGTCCTTGGCGGGATCGTCGAAGACGATGGTTCCCTTGGTGACATCGCGCTCCAGCGTCGGGACCTGCAGCACATGGCCGGTGACCGGGCTGATCGGCAGGAAGGGCGAATAGGTCGCGCGCCGCTCGTCGCCCAGCGTCGGCAGCATGATCGCCTGCACCGCGTCGAACCGTTCCAGCAGGGTCAGCAGGGTCGCGTCGAACCGACCGGACTTGTACTGCTCGGTCGAGGACAGGAATTCATACTCAAAGCCGAAGCCGTCGAGGAAGGCCCTCAAGCGAGCGTTGTTGTGCGCCCCGAAGCTGTCATGCGTCCCGAACGGGTCACGCACCACGGTCAGCGGCTTGTGCAGGTCCTCGGTCAGCATCTCCGGATTGGGGACGCCCTCAGGTACCTTGCGCAGCCCGTCCATGTCGTCGGAGAAGGCAATCAGCCGCGTCGGCCAGTGGTCGCCGGTCAGGGCGCGGAAGGCGTTGCGCACCATGGTTGTGCGAGCAACCTCGCCGAAGGTGCCCATGTGCGGCAGGCCCGAGGGGCCATAACCGGTCTCGAGGATCACTTCACGCTGCAAGGCCGGAAACGTCGCCAGCGCCTCGTCCGCCTTGCCCGCGTCGATCAGCAGCCTCGCCGCGTTCCGCTCGAGGTCGCTCAGCCGCTTCTTCAGCACATGCGCCAGAAGATTGCGGGCCTGTTCGAACGGCCAGGATTTGGCCTCGCGTGCGCGGATTTCGAGGTTCTCAAGCATGGGCGGGGTTTGCAGCCCGCGAACCCCAGCGTCAATGCTCGCTTTTTCTCGCCATACGGATGCCGGGTCGCGTCAGGCCGGTGAGGGCTTGGGCATGTGGATCATTGACTTGCGGAAGCTGAGCACCGTCCCGACCATGGCGTCCGTGGTGACGAAGGCGATCGGCAGCCCGACCTCAACATTCGACACCACCTCGGCCTGAAAGCCACGTTCGCGCAGGAAGGCCACCGCGCTCTGGGCCGCCTTGTCTGGATTCCGGACAACCAGACCGATGCTCGCCGCCGCGAAACCCAGCCGCTGGTGAACCTCGGACGTAGGGTGGTTGATGATGGTCCCGTCCCAGAAGATCGACCGCAACACGCCGCCGCTATCCGCTTGGAACCGCGCCTTCAGCCCGTGCCAGTCCAGCAGGGCTACGATGGCCTCCTTCCCCTCGGGCGAGGCCGCCGTGAAGATTCGCGAACCTCCATCGGGGAACGGCAGGGGATTACGCCCTCGCACCGCCGCCAGTGACCAAAAGACCCAGCCGCCCATGACCACCACAATCAGCACGATCACCCAGATCGGAATGAACATCCCAGCCTCCCGACACCCTCGCCAACCGGCGTTTGGACAATCATGCTGCAAGCTATACTGGCCTTGACCTCACCCCTCCACCGTGGCTTTACCCCCGCCCTATGCGAACCGCCGATTTCGACTTCCATCTGCCCGACGATCACATCGCGCTGCGCCCCGCAGAGCCGAGGGATTCCGCACGGCTGCTGGTGATCAATGACGGCACCCTTGAGGACCGGATCGTCCGCGACCTGCCCGACTTCCTGCGACCCGGAGACGCCCTGGTGTTCAACGACACGCGGGTCATTCCGGCGCGGCTGTCGGGTGTGCGCGAACGGGTCGGGCCCACAACCGGGAAAGGGGACGGCGAGACCCTGACCGTCGCCGTCGAAGCCACCCTGCATCACCGCGACGCGCCGGACGTCTGGTCGGCCTTCATGAAGCCGGGGAAACGCATCAAGGCGGGGGACCGCGTCATTTTCCTTCTCCCCTCGGGGGAGAAGGTGGGCGGTGGAGCCGCTCGGATGAGTGGGCTGCCTGCCCCGGCCGCCGCCGACACAGCCCTTGCCTCAACCGACCCCCTCGTCCGTCACGCTTCGCATGCCACCTTCTCCCCCGAGGGGAGAAGGGAACTGACCGCCACCGTCATCGACAAGGACGACGACGGCCTCGTCACCCTGCGTTTCGACGTCTCCGGGCCGATGCTGGACGACGCCATCCGCGTCGTCGGGGTCATGCCCCTGCCCCCCTATATCGCGGCCAAACGGCCCGAGGACGACCGCGACCTGACGGACTATCAGACCATGTTCGCACAACTGGACGGATCGGTCGCCGCGCCGACCGCGGGTCTGCATTTCACGCCGGCGCTGATGGAGGCCGTCAAGGCGAAAGGCGTCTCGACCCATGCCCTGACACTGCACGTTGGCGCGGGGACCTTCCTGCCGGTCAAGGCCGACGACACCGCCGACCACAAGATGCATTCCGAGTGGGGCGTGGTCTCCGCCGAAACCGCCACGGCCCTGAACGCCACCCGCGCCGCCGGCGGACGCATCGTCTGCGTCGGCACAACCTCGCTGCGGCTGCTGGAAAGCGCCACGACGCCCGACGGTGTCATCCAGCCCTTCCACGGCGACACGGCCATCTTCATCACCCCCGGATACGCCTTTCGGGCGGTGGACGTGCTGATGACCAATTTCCACCTGCCGAAGTCGACCCTGTTCATGCTGGTCTCGGCCTTCGCCGGGCTGGAGACAATGAAGGCCGCCTATGCCCATGCGGTGGCCACGGATTACCGCTTCTATTCCTACGGCGACGGATCGCTGCTGTTTCGCAAACCCTCATAATCAGCCGAAAATTCCCTCAGGTTCCCAGACACTTGAAAAATATTCAGTGCGTATGTCTGGCACCGCCGTCGGGGCGACTACAATAGGCTGGCGTGCACGTCTGTGCGCTTCGTGCCGAGGGAAAGAGTCCGCTATGTCCGCAATGTCCGCCGTTTTCTCTCCGCGAGCGGACTCGACGCCCGCCTGATGCCCTTCCCGTTCGACATCTCCGCCACCGAAGGCCGCGCCCGTACAGGGGTGCTGAAAACGCCGCGCGGCGACATCCGCACCCCAGCCTTCATGCCGGTCGGGACCGTCGCCACGGTCAAGGCCATGACGGTCGAGCAAGTCCAGCAGACCGGGGCCGACATCATCCTGGGCAATACCTACCACCTGATGTTGCGGCCCGGCCCCGAGCGAATGGAGCGGCTCGGCGGACTGCACAACTTCATGGGCTGGACCAAGCCGATCCTGACCGACTCGGGCGGTTTTCAGGTCATGTCCCTGGCCGGCATTTCGAAGGTGAAGGAAGACGCCGTCACCTTCGCCAGCCATATCGACGGCTCAAAACACGTCCTCAGCCCGGAACGCTCGATCGAGATCCAGGCCGACCGCATCGGAGCGGATATCTCGATGCAGCTGGACCAGTGCGTCGCCTGGCCCGCCGAGGAACCCGCCGCCCGCGCCGCCATGGAGCTGTCGGCCCGCTGGGGTGCCCGCTCCAAAGCGGCCTTCGGCACGCGCGAGACCCAAGGCCTGTTCGGCATCCAGCAGGGCTCGACCTTCGAAAACCTGCGCCGCGAATCCTCCGACCGGCTGCAAGACATCGGCTTCGACGGCTATGCCATCGGCGGCCTGGCCGTCGGCGAGGGGCATCAAGCCATGTGCGAGGTGCTGGACTTTGCCCCCGAAATGCTGCCCGCCGACCGGCCGCGCTATCTGATGGGCGTCGGCAAGCCGGTCGATCTGGTCGAGGCGGTCTGGCGCGGGGTCGACATGTTCGACTGCGTCCTGCCCACCCGCGCCGGCCGCCACGGTCAGGCGTGGACGTGGGAGGGACCAATAAACCTCAGGAACGCCCGCTTCGCCGAGGATCAGGACCCACTGGACCCGACCAACGCTTGCCCCGCATCCTCAAATTATTCAAAAGCTTATCTGCATCACCTGATCCGGACTGAAGAGATTCTCGGCAAGGTGCTGCTGAGCTGGCACAACATCGCCTTCTTCCAGGCCCTGACGGCGGCCATGCGGGCCGCGATCGCCGCGAACCGGTTCGAGGCCTTCCGCCGCGACTTCCACGCCCGGCATACGTCGAACGGCTAACGCTGGCTTCGGCCCCGCGGCCGGAACCAGGCCGGGGCTGCGGGCGGCGCGCAATCACGCTGCATCCCCGTCCCTTTCAGAAACGACCGCCGCATCCGGCCAGCCTGAATGGCGGACTGGACGTGCCGGCTGTGCTGCTCGGCCCCCGAAAGCTGGCGAATCCAGCCGCGGCCCGGGATGAAGTCCGTCGTGGCGTCCCGGATGGCGTCCAGCGCCGCCTTGGCCGCCGCATCCGCCGCCCGCTCGCTCAGGAAGGCGCCGTTCTGCGCCGGTGCTTCGTCGGTGTCCGGGCCCAGCGCCTCGTTCAGCCGCGCGATCTCGGCCCGGATGGTGACGCACTGATTGAGGTTGCGCAGGTCATAGGCATTGGCCTCGGCCTGAAGCAGGACGGTCGGGATATACTGCCGCCGCAGGTTCAGATCATCCAGCGGAGCCGTCACCGCGGCCCCCAGTCCGGCCCCGATCTGCCGGGCTCCGTCCATCGCCGAACCGCCCGCCTGGCACCCGCCGAGGGCGACCGACAGTGAAACAAGGACGAGGACCTGGCGCATAACCCCTTCAACCACGCCCCAACATTTAACGAAAGCCGCGTCGCATTAGGGGGAACGACCAGATCTGGTGCTTCCCTGCGACGCAAATCTGGGTAGGCTCACGCCATGCTACAGCTGCTCAAAACATGGCTCCTTCAGCAACGGTGCGACCATGATTTCAAATACAGTCGCTCCAGACCGGGCAGCCTCGTCTGCAAGAAATGCCGCGCGCGCAGGCCCAAGCCACGCTGAGCAGCCGTCCTCTTGGTGGGGCTGAAAAAGGGGGTGGTACGTCCTCTCGGGCTCGAACCGAGGACCCTCTGATTAAAAGTCAGATGCTCTAACCAACTGAGCTAAGGACGCACACCGGCGGGATCGCACTCGCGACCCAGCGACGGGCCTTCTGTTGCAATCCGGCTTCCGGGTCAAGCGCCGGGTCGACGGATAGATGGCGTCAGGCTAGGCATCGGCCATGAAACCACTGGCTGGCGTGCGTATCATCGAGTTCGACGGTCTGGGCCCGGTGACCTTTGCCGGCATGGTTCTGGCTGACCTCGGTGCCGATGTCCTGCGCCTGACCCGTAGCGCCGGTGCCGGCGCGCCGGTCTTCGCCGATGTGGGCGGCGCGGTTCTGCATCGCGCAAGACCGTCGGTTGCCGTCAACCTGAAGGACGCGGACGATCAGGGGCGCGTAATGGACCTGATCGGCGCGGCGGACGCGCTGATTGAGGGGTTCAGGCCCGGGGTCATGGAACGGCTGGGTCTTGGCCCCGAGCTATGCGCCGCGCGAAATCCTCGGCTGGTCTACGGCCGCGTGACCGGCTGGGGCCAGACGGGTCCCAAGGCGGCCGAGGTCGGCCACGACATCAACTACATCGCCCTGAGCGGGGCGCTCCACGCCATGGGCGAGCCCGATCGCCCGCCGCGGCCGCCGCTGAACTTGATCGGCGACTACGGCGGCGGGGCCATGATGCTGGTGACGGGGGTCCTGGCGGCCCTCATCGAGGCCCGGCGAACCGGCTTGGGGCGGGTCATCGACGCCGCCATGACTGACGGCTCGGCGCTGCTGACCAGCCTCTTCCATGCGCTGGCGGCGCGCGGTCTCTGGAGCGACGCACGCGGGGCGAACCTGCTGGATGGCGGTGCTCCCTTCTATCGCTGCTTTGCCTGCCGCGACGGCCGGTTCGTGGCCGTCGGGGCGCTGGAGCCCCAGTTCTATGCGGCTTTGCTATCCGGTCTGGACCTGTCCCTCGAGGGAGCGCCGCAATACGACACCGCCAACTGGCCGGCCTTGCACGCCCGGTTCGAGGCCGTGTTCGCGACCCGCGACCGGGACGACTGGGCGGCCAGTTTCGAGGGCTCGGACGCCTGCGTCACGCCGGTCCTGACGCTGGAGGAAGCGCCCAGGCACCCGCACAACGCCGCGAGAAATACCTTTGCCGGGACCAGCCTGGCCCAGCCCGCGCCCGCTCCACGGTTCGCAGGTTCACCGGCTGTCGCCATACCGGAAGGCACCGCCCTGTCTTTGGACGACGCCAAAACCCGCTGGGCCTGAGCCTTGCAGCGGCAAAATCTTCGCCGATCGACCGTCGGTGTGGTGACCCATGGTTCGTTCGGGGCTATGGAACATGTGAACCGGCCACGCGTTCCAAGGCCGATCCGGGGGAGACGCTTCTGATGAAACGACTGATCGCCTGCCTGGTGCTTGCCAGTTCACTGGCCGTTGCGGCCTGCGACGATCCGCGGGCCTCGAACGAGCCTGAAACGGTCGACACGACGACGGACTCTCCGGTCGCTTCCGCCGCTGGCGATGTCGGCGTTCCGGTCGCGGCTCCCAGCGCTGTCGATACAGCCCCGACGGACTCGACCGCTTTGCCGCCCGAGAAGCGAACGTCGGAAGAGTCCGTCAAACCCGAGAGTGAAACCCTCTTCTACTGATCTGTCCGCTCATCAGCGGCCGTTCGCCCCGACGAAGGTTCCAGTTTGACACCACGGCACGCCCTGTTTCTCGTCAGCACGGCGGGTCTCGCCCTTCTCGCATTCGACGCTCACGCTGAACCGCGTGCCCAGGTCCGGGGCGAGCTGGACGCCGAACTTCGTCAGCAGCTGGTGCGGGCCGTGGGCGAGGTCGACGACCCGCCCTCCAACCGGTTCGAGGCCCGCCGCAGGGCCCGCGGCGCTCTCCAGGCCTCCGAAGCCCTGTTACGGTCAGAAGGCTATTACCAGCCGACCTTGGAAGACGTGGTGGAGGGCGAGGAAAATCCGGTCGCCATTGTCAACGTCACGCCCGGCCGGCGCTTCCTGCTCAGCGATCCGAGAGTGCAATGGATTGTGCCAGAGCCCGACGCCAGGTCCGTGTCGGCGGCACTCGGCGAGATCGCCGTCAAACCGGATCAGGCTGGACGCGCGGGCGACGTCATTGCGACCGAGGGCCGCGTCGTCGCGACGCTGACCCGCCGAGGCTATGCCGACGCGACGGCCGAACCTCGTCGAGTCGTCGTCGATCACGCGACCTTCACCGTTCAGCCGAACTACCGGATCTCGTCGGGGGTGCTGGTCCGTCTGAACGGCGTACGCCTGGAAACGCGAGGGCCGACCAAAGCCGCCTGGGTCGCCGGGCTGGCACCCTGGTCCGAGGGCGAGGTCTATGATCCCGAGGATGTCGCCGAGCTGGAGCGCCGCCTGCTGGAGACGGGCGTCTATGACGGCGTCGGTGTCGCTCTGGCCCCGAGGGACCAGAGCCTGGCCAATGGCAACCGCCCGATCATTGTCAGCCTGACCGACCGTTCCCGCCGCATCCTGGAAGCCGGAGCCACCTTCTCGACCGCCGAAGGATCCGGCGTCGATCTGATCTGGACCTGGCACAACCGCTTCGGCCGCGCCGACACCGTGGTCTGGAAGGCGCGGGCGGCCGATGTCGACAGCCGTCTGGGTGTCAATCTCAGCCTGCCCCACTGGCGGCGGCCCGGCGAGACGCTGAGGCTGTCCGCCGCCGTGCTCAACGAAGACACGGACGCATACAGACGGACCGCCCTGGCCTTGGCCGCCGACCTGCAGCAGCGGCTCGGCAGGATCTCCTACATCAGTTATGGCGTCGGTCTCGACGTCGGCAAATATGACGAAAACCGCTTCGACCCGGTCACTCGTCTGCCGGTCAATTTCGACCGAGACCTGATCATCCTGACCGGTCGCGCCAGTGCCTATATTGACCGCTCGAACGACCCGCTTGACCCGACGACCGGATGGCGTCTGTCGGCTTGGGCGCAACCGACCGCCGTGTCGGGTGAGGATACGATCGTCTTCCTGCGCACCGAGGCGCAGCTCACCGCCTATCTGCCCCTTCAGCACAACGCAAAGACGGTGCTGGCCGGTCGGGCCCGCCTTGGCTCCATCGTCGGCGGCGATGAACTGACCATCCCATCGGACCGCCTGTTCTATTCAGGTGGTGGCGGTTCGGTGCGCGGCTTTGAATACCAGGGCGTCGGACCCCGCCTGCCCGACAACACCCCGCGCGGCGGGCTGAGCCTCGTCGAAGCCTCGGTCGAGGTTCGTCACGATGTCTGGCGCGGTTTCCAAGCCGTGGCCTTCGTCGACGTAGGCTCCATCGGATTTCAGGCAACCCCCGACTTCAGCAACCTGCGCTACGGTGCCGGCGTCGGCGTTCGCTACAAGCTGCCGTTCGGACCCATCCGGGCCGACATCGCCTTCCCGCTGGACCGCCGCCCGGGCGACGCCGATTTCCAGGTCTACGTCAGTATAGGGCAGGCGTTTTGACCGATGCCCCGCCGCCCGAGGATACGCCTGACACTCCCGCACAGACGGCGAAGAAGAAGCGCACGCGACTGCAGGCCCTGGCGTTCTTCGGCGGCATGGGCGCGGCCATCTTCGCCGCCATCCTGATCGTCGGCCTGGTCGGCGGGCGGATGTATCTGCTGTCAGGACCGGGCCGCGAGCTTGTTACCAGCTTCGTCGCCGGCAAGAAGCTGGGCCGCTACGGCCGTATCAATGTCGAGGGAGTCCGCGGCGACCTGTTCGACGACTTCACCATAGATCGCGTCACCGTTACCGACGCCAAGGGGGTCTGGCTGGAAGCGCGCAAGGTTCGCGTGAACTGGGATTGGTGGCCGTTGATGGCGCGCCGGTTCCACGCCACCGAGGTCCAGGCCGAGGTCATTCGCCTGATTCGGCGGCCCGAGGTCGAACCCTCCACAAAGCCGCCGGGACCGCAGCCGCTGTCAGTCGACATCGACCGTTTCTCCGCCGATGTCGAACTGCTTGAAGGCTTCAGTCGCGAGTACGGCCGCTGGAAACTTTCCGGTGAAGCGGACGTGCCGCGCAGGGGTTCGAAGAAGGCGATCCTGAACGCCGCCAGCAACAGCCGTCCCGGCGACTATTTGCGCATCAATGCCACGCTTGGCGAGACCATAACCGACCTGCGATTGAACCTCAGGGCCAACGAAGCCCAGGGCGGTCCCATCGCCGGTGCGTTAGGGTATTCGCCCGACCGGCCGTTCTTTGCCACGGCCATCGTCAATGGCTCGTTGATCGACGCCATGGTTCGCACCGGCGACTTCGTCCCACTGGTGATCAAGGGCCGATATGGCGCAATTCAGACCCGGATCGCGGGGTTCGCCGATTTCTCCGGCTCCGACCTGTTGCGTCCGTTCGCCGAGCGAATTGGGCGCACAGCCCGGTTCGGCTTCGCTACCTCGACGGACAGTGACAAGGACGGGCTGCAAGGGGTCGGCTGGCGGCTGATCTCCGACAATCTGAACGCCAGTGCCAGCGGCGACATCCGCTTGAGCGATCGCAGCAGTCCGGACGGTATCACCCTGGACATCTCGACGTCATCGCTGACCCGGCTTGTCGGCCGGCGGGCGGCGGGACGAGCGGCCTACAGCGGCGTGTTCAAGGGCGACACGGCAGCCTGGACCCTGCAAGGGTCGGCCGACCTGCTGGGAGCCGAGGTCTCAAGTTACCGGGCACAGCGGATCCGGGGACCGCTGGACGCCCGCATGCGGCTTGGGCGGCTGGATCTCGATGGCGACCTGCGCGTGTCGGGCGGCTCCAGCGCCGGGATCGCAGGAGGTATTCTCGGCAGTCAGCCACGGGTATCGTTTAAAGCCGCCCGGCTGGCGGACGGCGCGATCCTGCTCGAGCGGGTGCAGGCGACCGGCCAGGCCCTGACCCTGTCTGGCACAGGAGGGCGCAGCCTGACCGGGGGGCTCGGGTTCCGGGGTCAGGCAAATATCACCGACGTCGCGAAGCTGCGCAAAGGCGCACGTGGAGCCTTCGGCGGGCCCATCACGGCCGCGTCAGCGCGCGCGGGCCAACCTTGGCGGATGACGTTCGACGCCCAGGGCCGCAAGCTGGCCACAGGGATGGCCGAGCTGGACCGGCTGCTGGGCGCGACTCCGCGGCTTCAATTGACCGGGGCCTTGAATGACGGTCGCATCGAGGTCGAGCGAGCCCTGCTGACCGGGGCCCAGGGAACCGCTGGCGCGAGCGGCCTGATCGAGGGTGACGGACGGCTGCGGCTGGCCTTGAACTGGGACGCGCGCGGCCCCTTTGGCGTCGGGCCGGTCGCCATCGACGGAGCCATGACGGGTGCCGGGGCTCTGACCGGCACGCTGGTTGAGCCCCGCGCCGATCTGACGGCGAGATTCGGCAAGCTGAGCGCCAGCGCCCTGTCCCTGACCGACGCCGACATGGTGCTGAGCTTTCGGCGCGGCGCGGACGGATCTGACGGCCGGATCGCCTTGGCGGCCGACTCGAATTACGGACCCGCGAGCGCCAGCGGGAATTTCTTTCTCGGCGGGGACCGCATCCGGTTGACGGACGTCGATCTGAACGCTGGCGGCATGACCGCCCAGGGTGCCGTCGCCCTGTCCAACAGTTTCCCGTCCAGCGCCGACCTGACCTTCACCGCCCGACCCGGTGCCTTCCTGGCTTCCGGGACCGCCGATGGTCGCATCCGGCTGACCGACGGAGACGGTGCCGAGACGGCGATTCTCGACGTCAACGGCCGCAATGTTCGTCTGGCCGGATCGACCTGGGTGATCCGGACGCTGGATCTCAACGGACACGGCACATTGAGCCGCCTGCCCTTCACCCTGAAAACCGACATCGGCGGTGCGACACCGGTATCGTTTGACGGAACCGGCGTCTATTCCCGGCAAGGCCCGGCTCAGTCGGTCGTGCTGGAAGGTGCGGGCCGCGTCCGCGAGATTCCGTTCACGACCCGCAATCCCGCCGTCATCGCCCTGTCGGGAGACGGTCGCGTCGCGCGCGTCGATCTCGCGATCGGCGGCGGCGTCCTGCTGGGAGATCTGCGGCAGGATTCGCGGGCGGCGATCATCGAGGCGAACCTGACCCGCGTCGATCTGGGCACCCTGGTCCGCGACATGCGCGGAGCGGTGACCGGACGGCTGTCACTGCGCGGCGCGGGCGACGACCTTTCCGGCTCGGCCAATGTCGCGCTGCAAGGCATCCGCAGCATCGACGCGCCGCGCGGACTGGCGGTCGACGGCACGCTGAACGCCTTGCTGGTCAACCACAGTCTGCGGATTCAGGCTCAGGCCAGCGACGGCGATGCGGTCCGGGCCACGGCCGATCTGACCCTGCCGGTCGAGGCCTCGGCGGCCCCCCTGCGGCTGGCGATCGTGCGCACCCGTGACATGTCGGGCGACATCGCCATCCAGGGCCAGATCCAGCCGATCTGGGACCTCCTGGCCGGCGGCGAGCGGTCCCTGACCGGCCAGGTCAATGCACGCGCCAGTCTGGCGGGCTCGCTCGCCGAGCCCCGCATCAACGGACGGCTTGACCTGCAGCAAGGCACGTTCCGAGACAGCGCGACCGGGGTCCGACTCGAAAGCGTCACCCTGGCCAGCCGTTTCGATGACACCACTGGGCTGGTCGAAACCTTCAGCGCAACCGACGGCGCCAGCGGCTCCGTTTCCGGCAACGGTCGCGTCGGGCTGCGTCAGGGTTCGGACTCCAGCTTCCAGCTGGTGCTGACCCGGTTCCGCATCATCGACAATGACATCGCCGAAGCCAAGGCCTCCGGTCCGCTCACCGTGACACGCGGCGAGAACGGCAACATCACCCTGACCGGCCAGATGGATATCAACGAGGCCCGCATCGAGGCCAATCCGCCCGGCTCGAACGGCATCGTCCGCATGGATGTAGTCGAGATCAACAAGCCCGGCGGCGACGTGCCCGAAGAGGACCAAAATCGCCAGCGCGGCCTGCAGTTCGGACTCGATATCGCCCTGCGTTCTCCCGGAGGCGATGTCCGGGTGGTCGGGCGCGGACTGAACGTGGAGATGAATGTCGACGCCCGGGTCACGGGCACCATCAGCCGCCCGATCCTCAGCGGCGAGTCGCGGGTCGTTCGCGGCGACTACGACTTCGCAGGCAAGCGGTTCGTGTTCGACGACCGCGGTACGGTCAGCCTGTCGACCAATCCCGAATTGATCCGTCTGGACCTGACCGCCACGCGCGAGGATCCGGCCTTGACCGCCAGCATCCGTGTCACCGGCACGGCCGCTCGCCCCGAGATCGTCCTGACGTCCACGCCGGCCCTCCCGCAGGATGAAATCCTGTCCCAGGTGCTGTTTGGACGATCCGCGTCACAGCTCTCGCCTTTCGAGGCGGCCCAGCTTGCGGCCGGCGTCGCGGCCCTGGCCGGCGGAGGCGGCTTCGACGTGATCGGTAACCTGCGCGAGCTCGCCGGGCTGGACCGACTGTCGTTCGGCGGCGAGGCGGCAGGCCTGACCGTGGCGGGCGGTCGCTACATCAACGACAACGTCTATTTGGAGATCATCGGCGGCGGCGAGAACGGCGCGGCCGTGAATGTCGAATGGCAGGTGCGCCGCAACCTGACCGTCAGTTCAAAATTCGGCGGACAGGGTGAGGCCAGCCTGTCGATCCGCTGGCGCCGCCAGTCCCGGCAGCCGGGAACCGGTCGCGAGGACCGGCGCCCGAACCGCTAGGGATTGGTCAGTAGTTCTGGGCAGCCGCCATGCGCAGCTTGTCCAACTTCTGTGACCCACGAATGCCCGCACCGTGCAGCACCAGCTGGATGACCAGAATCACCAGCGAACCCCAAGTCATCCACATCGGGTTGGCGGCGGCGGCCGGACCTTCCGGCTGCCCAACGCCAAAAGCCGCCATCAGGCCCGTGACGAGGCCGAACGCGACCAGCAGGGCGAAGATGATCGGGATGACGACGTTGGGTTTGGCCCATTGGACCAGTCCGATGATCAGCTGAATGACGACGAAGAAGACGGAAATACCCAGAATGCCATTAGCCATCATGCCGGCCATGTCTGCGGCTTCAGGGCTCTGGGTCGAGGCCTGGGCCACGGCGGCGTCCATGAACGCCTGCCCGGCGGTCATCAGATAGACGATCCCGACCGCCCCCCACAGAACGCCCAGGAAAATAGCTATGGCGCTGGCTCTCGCTGCGGCGATCGCCTCGCCTTCGGTAGTGATTGGCGTTGTCGGATTCGACGCCCGGATCCAGTCAGTCATAGCATTTCTCTCCCTCAGTGGTGGAGCAGCCTAGCGCGCGACTCCGTCAGTGGAAACGGGCAAGCGCTCGCCTTCACCTTTGTCCCCGCTCCGGCTAGGGTTCGGCCGCATGCGAATTCTGACCTCCGACCAGCTCGTGCTCGACCATGTCGCGGCGCGGCAAACCGCCATCGTCGACCGCGCGGTGGACTGGTGCGGCGTCAATTCGGGCAGCCGCAATGCCGAGGGGCTGGCCGAGATGCTGGACCGGCTGGAACCCGAAGCCCGCCGCCTGTCCACGGACGTCAAGCGAATCCCGACTCAGCGCTCCACATCGGTCGGCGATGACGGAGCGGTCCGGGCCGAAGCCCACGCCGACGCCCTGATGATTCGCACCCGGCCGAACGCGCCCGTTCAGATTATCCTGACCGGCCACTACGACACCGTCTTCCCGGCCGGAAGCGGCTTTCAGACCGTCTCGACCCGGCCGGACGGGGCCCTGAACGGCCCGGGTATCGCCGATATGAAGGGTGGGATCAGCGTCTTGCTGGCGGCGCTCGAAGCCTTCGAGACCCATCCCGACCGCGATCGCGTCGGCTGGACAGTGCTGCTGTCGCCCGACGAGGAGATCGGATCGCCCGCCTCGGCGCCCCTGCTGGCCGAGCTCGGCGCGCGCGGACATATCGGCATGACCTATGAGCCGGCGCTTGCGGACGGCACGCTCGCCGGGGCGCGCAAGGGCAGCGGAAACTATCACCTGATCGTCAGCGGCAAGGCCGCCCACGCCGGACGCGCCTTCCACGAGGGTGTCAACGCCGTCGCAGGGGCCGCCATCCTTGCCGCCCGCCTGCACGCGCTCAACGGCCAGCGGGAGGGCGTGACGGTCAATGTCGCAAGAATCAGCGGCGGCGGGGCCCTGAACGTCGTGTCTGACAAGGCCGTGGTGCGGTTCAACGTGCGGGTGCCGGACGCGCAGGCGTCTGCGTGGATATCGGAGACCGTCCGCCAGATCGCCACCGAACCGCCCTTCCCCGGCCTGACCCTCGATCTGCACGGCGGCATGACCCGTGCGCCCAAGCCGATGGACGCCTCGCAGACCGCCCTGTTCGAAGCGGTGCGCGACACCGGCGCCCTGCTGGGTCAGACGCTGGCATGGAAGCAGTCGGGCGGGGTCTGCGAAGGCAATAATCTGCACGCCGCCGGCCTGCCGAACATCGACACCCTGGGCGTTCTCGGCGGTGACATTCACTCGGACCAGGAGTTTGCCTGGCCCGCCAGCTTTGTCGAACGGGCGCAGCTAAGCGCCCTGATCCTTTGCAAGATTGCATCCGGCGAGATCGACGCCCTGAAACTGAAATCCCTGCGTCTGGAGACGATGTAACCCCATGCTCGTCGTCCGACCCGCCGGCCCCGCCGATCTGGACCACCTGCTGGAGCTGGCCATCCTGTCCGGCCCCGGTTTCACCAGCCTGCCCGAAGATCCGGACCAGCTGGCGGAACGTCTCGACCTCAGCCGTGACAGCTTCAACGCCGTCCTGGCTCCGCAGGCTTGTTGGTATACGCTGATGCTGGAAGAGAGCGACACGGGCGATGTCGACGGCATCGGTTCGGTCAAGGCCGCCGTCGGCCTGGATCGGCCATTCTTCTCCTTCCGCATCGTCAACAACACCCAGTCGTCGCCGTCGCTGGGCGTCACCCTCGACCAGAAGACACTGGTGATGGTCAATGAATGTACCGGCTGGACCGAGGTCGGCTCACTGTTTCTGAAGGCGGATCGGCGCAAGGGCGGCGCGGGCCGCCTGCTCAGCCAGTCGCGCTACATGCTGATCGGGGCCGAGCCCGAACTGTTCGCCGAGACTGTGCTGGCCGAGTTGCGCGGCGTGTTCACGCCTGATGGGGCCTGCCCGTTCTGGGACCATGTGGCCCACAAATTCTTCCCGATGGAGTTCGACGACGCCGACCGCATGACCGGCTCGACCGACAAGCAGTTCATCCTCGACCTGTCCCCGCGTCATCCGATCTACATTGACCTGCTGCCCGAACCGGCCCGTGCGGTGATCGGAAAAGTTCATCCACAAGGGGTGCCGGCGATGGCTTTGCTGGAGTCCGAAGGGTTCCGGCCCAACGGCCTGGTGGATATCTTCGACGCCGGACCGACGGTGTCTTGCGGCCGCGACAATATCCGCACGGTGCGCGACGCCCGGGGCATGACGGTCGCGATAGCCGCCGAGATCGAGGCGGAGCTTCCCTCGCTGATCTCGACGGACAACGTGTCCGCCTTCCGCGCCGTTCGCCAGCGCGCGGCCCTGAACGGCGATGTCGCCACCCTCAATCCCGAGACCGCCGACGCACTGAAGGTGAAGGCCGGCGACACCGTGCGGGTGAAGACGTGAGCGCCCATCAGATGACCATGACCCATTTCACCTCCATCGATCCTGCCACCGGTGAAGCCGTGTGGGACGGCAACGCCGCCTCGCCCGCCGAGGTTCAGGTGGCCGCCGACCGCGCCCGCGCCGCCTTCCCGGATTGGGCCGACCGCCCGCGTCAGGATCGGATTGACGCGGTCAAACGCTATCAGGCGGTCCTCAAGGCCCGCGCGCCGCAGATGGCCGAGGCCATCAGCCGCGAGACCGGCAAGGCGCTGTGGGAGACCACCGCAGAACTGGGAGCCATGGCGGGCAAGGTCGATCTCTCGATCCGCGCGTATGACGAGCGCACGGGCGAGCGCAGTTCTGACACCGCCTTCGGTCACGCCACCCTGCGCCATCGCCCCCACGGCGTTGCGGCGGTGCTGGGCCCGTTCAACTTCCCCGGCCACCTGCCCAACGGCCATATCGTCCCGGCCGTGCTCGCGGGCGATACGGTCGTCTTCAAGCCCTCGGAGGAGACTCCCCTGACCGGCCAGTTGATGGCCGAGGCCTTCGCCGAGGCCGGGCTTCCCGACGGCGTGTTCAACCTGGTTCAGGGCGGACGCGACACGGGCGCGGCCTTGTTGGACGCCGGTATCGACGCCCTGATGTTCACCGGCTCCGGCGCGGCGGGTGCCCATTTCCGGCGCAAATTCGCGGACGACCCGCACGTCATCCTGGCCCTGGAGCTGGGCGGCAACAATCCGCTGGTCGTCTGGGACGCCGCTGATGCCCAAGCGGTGGCGGGCATCGTGGTCCAGTCCGCCTTCGTCACCACCGGCCAGCGCTGCTCCTGCGCCCGACGCCTGATCGTGCCGGAGGGTCCGCAGGGCGACGCCATCGTCGAGGCCGTCGCCGCCTTCGTCGATCGCCTGATCTTCGCCCCTTGGAACAGCTCGCCCGAACCCTACGCCGGCCCACTGATCTCGCAGAAGGCCGCTGAGGTCGCGCTGAAGGCTCTTCAGGATCGCATCGACATGGGCGCGAGGGTGATCCGCGCCTCAGGTCCGGTCGACAATCTGCCCGGTGCCTTCATAAGGCCTGCCATCATCGACGTCACTGGCGTCGCCGTTCCGGACGAGGAGATGTTCGCCCCGTTCCTGTCCGTGACCCGCGTCGCCAGCTTCGACGCCGCCATCGCCGAGGCCAATGCCACCCGCTACGGTCTTTCCGCCGGCCTGGTCAGCGACGATTCCGGGAACTGGGACCAATTCATCCGCCGGATCCGCGCCGGCGTGGTCAATTTCAATCGACCGACCACCGGTGCCGCCGGTGACATGCCGTTCGGCGGCCTCGGTGCCAGCGGCAACCACCGGCCCAGCGCCTATTTCGCGGCCGACTATTGTGCCTATCCGGTGGCCAGTTTCGAGGCTAATGCGGTGAAGAATATTGAAAGCGAGATCAGGGGCCTGAGACCATGACCTCGGCTGTAGAGGCCAATGCCGACGGGCTGATCGGCCCGACCCATTCCTACGCCGGCCTGTCGCCGGGCAATCTCGCTTCCAGTCTCAACGCCGGCGAGGCGTCCAACCCCCGCGCGGCCGTACTGCAGGGCCTCGACAAGATGAAACGGCTGGCGGACCTGGGCCTGCCCCAGTTCGTCCTGCCGCCGCATGAGAGGCCCGACATCCCCTTCCTGCGAAGCCTCGGCTTCGCCGGTTCCGACGCGGCCGTGTTGGAAGCCGCGTGGAAGACCGCCCCGTCCTTCGCCGCCGCCGCCTGTTCGGCCTCGCCAATGTGGGCCGCCAACGCCGCGACGGTGACACCCAGCGCCGACGCCGCCGACCGCCGGGTCCATTTCACCCCGGCCAATCTGATGACCAATCTGCACCGTTCGCTGGAGCATCAGCAGACGAAGCGGGCGATGGACGCCCTGTTCCCCGACACCGACCGCTTTACCGTCCACGAGGCCCTGCCCTCCGTCGCCCATCTCGCCGACGAGGGCGCGGCCAACCACGTTCGACTGTGCGCCGACCACGGCGAACCGGGCGTCAACATCCTGGTCTGGGGCCGCGAGGCTTATGAACCGTGGTCCGGTGTCTTCCCGGCCCGCCAGACGCGTGACGCCTCAGAGGCCATTGCCCGCCGCCACGGCGCGGCGCGTGGCGTCTTCCCGCGCCAGTCGCGGGCCGCCATCGCGGGCGGCACCTTCCACAATGACGTGGTCTGCGTCGGCGCGCTGGAGACACTGTTTTTCCACGACCTCGCCTTCGAGGACACGGCGGGCACCAAGACCGACATTCGCGCCGCAGCGAATGGCCTGTTCGAACCGATCTTTGTCGAGGTGTCCTCTACCGACCTGCCGCTGGCCGACGCCATCTCCAGCTATCTGTTCAACTCCATGCTGGTGCAGTTGCCGGGCGAGGAACGCCTGACCCTGATCTGCCCGACCGAGACCCGCGACAACCCGCGCAGCCACGCTGTCGCCGAGCGGTTGGCCTCATCCAACGGCCCTGTCGGCCGGGTCGAATACGTCGATGTGCGCCAATCCATGCGCAACGGCGGCGGCCCCGCCTGCCTCCGCCTGCGCGTTGTCCTGACCGGGGACGAACTGGCGGCGACGAACCCCGCCATGCGGATGACCGACGCGCTGCACGACCGCCTTTCGATCTGGGCCGCGAACTGGTACCGCGACACACTGCGTCCCGCCGATTTGGCAGACCCCGCCCTGCTGAGCGATAGCCGCGGCGCGCTCGACGAGCTGACCGCCATCCTCGGACTTGGTGCCGGTTTCTATCCGTTCCAGCGGACCTGATCCCGTGTCGACCTTTACCATTCGTACCGCGACAGAGGCCGACATTCCGGCGCTCGTCGACCTGATGGACCGCGCCATCTCGGGCCCGCTGGCCGACTTTCTGGCACCTGAACAGGTCGCCGCCAGCCGCAAGCTGATGGGGCTGGACAGCCAGCTCCTGGCCGACCGGATCTATTTCATCGCTGAATCGGACGGCGTGCTGGCCGGCTGCGGCGGCTGGAGCCGGCGCATCACCACCTATGGCGGCGACCATACGTCCGGTCGTGAGCCTGCCCTGCTGACGCCCGGCATCGACGCCGCCCGCATCCGCGCCATGTATACCGCACCGGGGTTCGTCCGCCGGGGAGTCGGAAGGCTGATCCTGCAGGTGTGCGAGGACGGCGCCCGCGCCGAGGGCTATGTCCGTGTCGAACTGGTCGCTACCATGGGCGGCGAACCGCTCTATCTCGCCAACGGCTATTGCGAGATCGAGCGTTTCGAGGACGACCGTGGCGGCGTTCCCGTGCCGCTCATCAGGATGGGCAAGCAACTGGCCGAACGTATTGGCCGCTCCGTCGAACCCGGCTAGCCTCGCTGAACGGCAGCGGGGAAGACAGCGCGATCAGGCATATCGCCTTCGGATGCGGCATCCTCAGCCTGCTGGTACTGGCCACGGCGACACTGGCCGGCGGTCTCGCCTACCCCGGCTATGACCATCCGACCCAGTATATCAGCGAACTCGGCGCGACCGGCGCGCCGACCGGTGGCACCGTCAGCATCGCCTTCATGGTCTCCGGCGTATTGCTCACTGCCTTCTGGCTGCTCTGCGCGGGCTTGTTCCCCCGCAGCCTCCTGTCGATCCTTGGCTTCGGCCTCAGCGCGCTCAATGGCCTCGGTCTGGTGCTGGGGGGCGTGTTCCAGTGCGATTTCGAAAGCTCGCGGACCTCGCCGAGCCCGGAAGCCGTGATGCACGACGTCTTCGGCGGCTTGGGCTATCTGTGCGGCATCGTCGGCGTCTTTGTCGTCGGCATCGCCGCGCGGCGCTGGCCGCAGGGTCGGGGCCTGTTCGAACTGAGCCTGATCTGCGGGGTTCCGGCGGCATTGGCCATCTGGCTGATCCATCCGGACTTTGAATGGCACGGCGCCGCCCAGCGGATCGTCGAGATCGCCCTGGCGGCCTGGACCGTCGCCGTCGCGCTCAAGGTTCGCGGTCGCTCAAACGGGGCGCTGTCAACTGTCCCTTAAGTCTGGCGAGAGCTTCCGGAAACCGCCGCGAGAGTGGCGCGCGCAAGTCACCCAGACGCACCGTCCAGTCGCCCGAGCCGTAGGGTTCCAGGCCCGTGACCCGGGCCACATTGATCAGCCAGGATCGGTGGGTGCGGATCAGGCCGAACGCTTCCAGATCCGCTCGGATCGCCGCCAAGGTCGCTCGCATCAAAGGCCGACGACCGTTCGCTAGCCGGAACTCGACATAGTTGCCGGCAGAGGAGACGGCGAGGATGTCATTGATCGCCTCCCGGATCAGGCGACTGCCGTCGCGGATGTCGAACGTCGCCCGGGACTCAACCGTCCGGCCCCGGCGCTGCTGTTCGCCGGCGAGCCAGAACAGGGTCACATTGGCCGCATGGCTCAACAGGTCCTTCCGCAGCTCATAGGGAAATTCGTCGAGCAGGGGCCCGGCCCCATAACTGTCGCCCATCGCCGTTCACACGACCTTCCTCAGGGCGACGAAGCCCGCCACATGGAGCATGGAGTAGGTCAAAGCCGCAACCGCGTGCAGGCTTATGGCGCGCGGCCACCCCCACTCAGCGGGCAAGGCGTACCTTGCGGCCAGCATGCAGAGGAATGTGCACGGCAAGGCCGTCGCCGCGCTGGTCAACGCCCAGGTCCATGCCTTCCACGGCTCAAGTCCTGGGCGGTCAGACAGGCTGGTCATGGCAACGACGAAGGCGAACAGGCCGATGGCACCGGTCACCAGCAGGGCGAGGATGATGAACTCACGGCGATCCTTCGGGAGGTAGCCGGGCCGCTCGCCCCCCAAGTCGCGCCGTTCGGCCCAGAGCCCTTGCAGCAGGCCTGTCGCCCCAGCCATCCGTGAGCGGTCATTCCGTTCGATCAGGTCACTCATGTCCCCGACGTCGTCTCCTGTGACTTCCTCGTCCGAAGCCGCTTCAGCCGGCCGATACGATCTGGACTGGATTCGCGTCGCCGCCTTTTTCTTGCTGATTCTCTACCACGTCGGAGTCTTTTACGAGTCCGATGACTGGCATACATCCAGTCCTCGGCCGATCGAGGGGATCGAGATCGTCATGAGCCTCTCCAGCCCGTGGCGATTGGCGTTGCTGTTCCTGATCGCGGGCTTCGCGACCCGCTTCATGACCGCCCGGCTATCTCCCGGCTTTCACGGCGCGGGCGCCCCGGCCTGCATTCGGACAGGGCGACCGTTCCTGCCCCTCGTGTTCGGCATGCTGGTGATCGTACCGCCCCAGACCTATTTCCAGGTCGCGCAATACACCCCCCATCTGGTTGAATCCTGACCGCAGTTTTATGCCCTGTATCTGAGCGGCGACCATGCTTGGGGCATAATCACACCGACCTGGAACCATCTCTGGTTCGTCGCCTACCTCTGGGTCTACAGCCTCGTCCTAGCCTGCGTGCTGGTCCTCACCGGCGGTGGCATGGCCAAGCTGGGACGATGGCTGGAGCGACCGTTGTCGGGCCCCCTGCTGCTGATCGCGCCGATTGCCTATCTGGGCCTGGTGCGACAGCTCTATCCAATCTTCGACCGCACCCACGCCCTGGTCGACGACTGGTACATGCACAGCGTCTACCTTCCGCTGTTCCTGTTCGGCTTTCTCGTCGCGCGGTCGGAGCGCATACGGCAGGCCTTCATCGACCAGAGATGGACGTCCCTGGCGGTTGCGGGGACGGCGTGGGTAGCTTGGCAGACCTATCTGCTCACTTGGACGGGCCTGCCAGGCGACGCTCAACTCTGGACCCCGATGGCGGAGAATCCGCCTGCTTGGCTGCGCATCGCCATGCGCGGCGCCTATGCCGCGATCCAGTGGAGCGCCATCACGGCCATCTTGGGCTTCGGCGCCAAACATCTCAATTTCGACCGGCCCGCCCTCAGGTATGTGACCGTGGCCGTCTTCCCCTTCTATATCTTGCATCAGACCATCACTGTGGCCGCGGGCCGCTATCTGCCGACGCTGCAACTGCCCTTGGCGCTGGAGGCCGGGCTGCTGGTGGCCATCACCTTCGGCGGTGCCTTTGCGGGCTATGAACTGGTCCGGCGCATTCCCCTGCTGCGCCCGTTCCTTGGACTGAAGCTTCGCCCTCAGGCCGCGAACCGCCCGCCCCGGGTCGCATAGGCCTGGGTGCCGTGGGTGAAGGCCCGGTCGGTCGGCAGCACGGACTCGATAGCGATGTCGGCGGCTCCCTTGAGTCGCTCATAGATCGGGCCGAAATCCTTCAGCGTCTCGCCCTTCAGGGCCTCGATCGAGTCGATGACGAAATAGACCTGTTGGAAGTCATCGATCCGGTACAGCGTCCGCATCACCCGTTCGAGCTCGAAGCCCAGCCGGTTCGGCGAGGGGTCCTCCAGCGAGAAGACGCTCTCGGTCGCAGACGAGACGATGCCCGCGCCGTAGATACGCAAACCGTCGGCATCCTGCATCAGGCCGAACTCGACGGTGTACCAGTACAGCCGCGCAAGGTTCTGCAGCATGCCCAGCGACGCCGCCCGCTGCCCGCCCTTGCCATAGGCTTCCATATAGTCGGCGAAGTCCGGGTCGCTGAGCATTGGCACATGGCCGAAGACGTCGTGGAAGATGTCCGGCTCCTGCAGATAATCCAGTTGGTCCGGCTTGCGGATGAACTGTCCCGACGGGAAGCGCCGGTTGGCCAGGTGATCGAAGAAGACCTCGTCCGGCACCAGCCCGGGGACGCAGACGACGGTCCAGCCGGTCAGGGCCTGAAGCCTGGGATTCATTACAGTGAAATCAGGAATCCCGCCGGTGTTCAGGTCCAGCGCGGTCAGCCCCTTCATGAACACGTCGGCGGCGCGACCGGGCAGGATTTTCATCTGCCGGGCGTACAGCGTATCCCAGGTCTGATGTTCGACCTCGGTATAGGACGACCAGTCCTGAGGAATGGTCCAGTCAGCGGCCGCACCCTCGGGCGGCTTGTCGAACACATGCTCGAAGTCTGACATGACATCTCCTGTTACCCGCGAGCTCTGACAGGCCCTTGCCACCAATCTAGTCGCGCGGTGGCGGCCACGCCAGCGGGCCTGTCAGTGAATGGCGTGGGCCAGCGGGGCATGGCGCCCTTGCGCATCGATTGTGAACCAGCGCTGTTCGTCCTCCTTGGTCAGAGTCGACAGGTCGGGATCGGGCTCCAGCGCCGTCTCGGCGGCATAGGCTATGAAGTTGCCGTCAGGACCGATGGTCAGAACCTGATAAAATGGCTGGTCAGACGGCACGGCTCCCGTCTCCGCCGGGTCGCCAGCATAACGGGCGTCGATGTCGATTACCACGCCGCGGAAGGCGGCGTCCCGATGACGGACGATCTGGCCGAGGCCGAATTTCGCAACAGTTTGATCTTTCATGGCGGCAAGGTGCGCCATCCAACCTGAGCCTCATCCTCGCTGCGCCGTTCATTTTCGCGTCACCCCGCTTGGCGATGCCCGTTCGGCGGCCTTAAGGTGTTTGGGACGGGTGCCACACTGGACCGCCCACCTTGAAAGTTCGGCCCATGCCGAAGACCGACGGCGCGCCACGGCGCGACGACCGGTCCCAGCCCCGACGGCCAGATGGTCAGCGCGCCCGTGGCGGCGCCGCCAGCGGTTCCGAGGCGTCAGGTCGCGAGGAGCCCCTTTACGGGGCGCTCGATCTGGGGACCAATAATTGCCGTCTGCTGATCGCGAAGCCGGCGCGAGACGGCTTTCGCGTCGTCGACTCGTTCAGCCGCATCGTCCGTCTGGGCGAAGGACTGTCCCGCACGGGCCGTCTCGACCACGCCGCCATGGATCGGGCCTTTGACGCCTTGATTCTGTGCGGCGAGCGGATCGCCCGGAAAAACGTCTGTTCATCCCGGCTTATGGCGGTGGCGACCCAGGCCTGTCGACAGGCCGATAATGGTGCCGCCTTCATCGAACGGGTCCGCCTCGGCACCGGGCTCAAGCTGAGGATCATCGACCCTGTCGAGGAGGCCCGGCTGGCCGTCGAGGGGTGTCTCAACCTGTTTGACCATTCGGCCGAAGCCGTGCTGGTGGTCGACGTCGGCGGCGGATCTACCGAACTGAGCTGGCTGAGACTGACGGGCCGCGGGGGCTTTACGCTCGAGGGATGGATGTCCGCGCCCGTCGGGGTCGTGACCCTGGCCGAACGGCATCCCGAGCCACCGGGTGAACTGGACCTCTGGTACGAAGCGATGGTCGCGGATATGGGCCAGGCCATCGCCGCCGCGCCGGTGGATGCGGACCTGCGGGATGTCTTCACCGGCGGCCGCGCCCACATGATCGGCACGTCTGGCGCGATCACCAGCCTGGCGGGGATCCATCTGGGCCTGCGCCGTTACCAGAGAAATCTGGTCGACGGCCTCTGGATGACCCGGGGCGACTGCGAGAACGCAGCCGCGAAATTGATGGTTATGGGACCCGGGGGCCGCGCGGCGGAATCCTGCATCGGTCCCGATCGCGCCGACCTGGTTCTGGCCGGTGCCGCCATCATGGAGGCGGTCCAGCGCGCGTGGCCGTCGGAACGCGTCCGCGTCGCGGATCGCGGCCTGCGGGAGGGTCTGCTGCTTCAACAGATGCGCGCCGATCAGACCGCAGGTCGGCGGCGGCGTCGGGGGCGTGGCGGCACGCGGCCCGATCAGGCTAGAGCCTGATCGGTTGAGGATATATCGCTCCGCGATTCCGCCGATGCCGTGAATCAGGCTCCAGCATGATGCCCGGATTTCGCTCTAGTTGACCACCTGAACTGGGAGCACCACGTCACAGACCGAGAAGTCCGCCCCGCGCGCCGACCGCGTCGCCTCGACCAGGGCGCGGAACCGCGGCGAATCGGTCGCCAGCACCTGCACCGAGGGCCGCTCGGCCTCGGGGATGTCGGCGGCGATCCGAACCCGGGTCATGCGGTCTGGTTCGGCACCGACCATGCCGTTGTCGCCGTCTCCGACCTTCAGGTTGCGCACGACATCCAGCCCTGACAGCGTCATGCCCCAGATGGTGTAGCGCTTGTCCAGCGCCGGATAGGCCCGCCGCATCAGGAAGAACTGGCTGTTGGCGGTGTCATTGCCCTCGTCGCGGGCCATGCCGGCGACGCCGGGGCAATACAGGCCCCAGGCGTGGACCTTGCCGTCGGCGGTCAGGGCGAAGGCGGACTCGGGCTGGGTCTGGATCGGCAGCGAATGAAAGAAGCCGACGCGCGCTCCGGCCGGCTCGGCCACGGCGGCGAACGGCATGGTGGCTTCGCGCCGGAAGGTGAACTCGGCTTTCAGATCCGGATAGGGGCTCTGACCCTCGCCATTGCCCAGCGGATCGCCGGTCTGGGCCATGAACCAATCGATGACCCGATGCCACGGCACCCCGTCGTAGAAACCACGGCGGGCGAGCAACTTTACACGCTCGACATGAAGCGGGGCCACCTCCGGGGTCAGCTCGACCAGAATCCGGCCCTTGGTGGTGTCGATGACCAGCAGGTTCTCGGCCGATGCCGTCCGCCATTCCGCAGCCGCCATGGTGGTTTGCGGCATGGGCACGGGTGGCAGCGGCGGCGTGCCGCCCGCATCCTGGGCCGACGCTTCGCCGGCTGTCATCAAGGCCAGGACCGCAAGACCCGGAAACTGTCGCATCGTCTTCCTCCTCGAAATCAGCCGCCGCTCACTTGCACGGGCGGCTGCACGTCACAGACCGTAAAACGCGTCCCCAGTTCGGCGCGTTTCTGTTCGACCAGAACCGAGAATGCCGCGCTGCGCGGGATCATCACCCGAACGATGGGGCGTTGGTCCTCCGGCATGGCCGAGGCCGTCCGGGCGCGGGTCACGATGTCCGGATCCGTGACCTGCCCATTTCCAGCCTCGGTCCCCGGCTTCAGCGCCTTGACCACGTCCAGTCCCGCGACGACACGGCCGAAGGGCGTGTAGAGGCCGTTCAAGTTGTCATTCTCGCCGGTCATGAGGAAGAACTGGCTGTTCGCGCTGTTCGGATCCTGGTTGCGTGCCATGCCCGCGACGCCGGGACAGAAGACAGCCTGGGCGGAGGTCTTGAAGTCGGCCGTCACCATCATCTGGGCGTCCGGCTGAGTGAACACCGGCAAGGAGCCCGCGATACCCAGCTGTCCGGTCGGCGCGATGACGAGATTGACGAACCCAAGGCCGCGCCCGCGCCGGAACTGGAACTCGCCGGGAATGTCAGGCAGCTCGCTACCCCCGGCACCCGTGCCGAGCGGATCGCCCGTCTGGGCCATGAAACCGGGAAGGACGCGATGGAATTTCAGGCCGTCGTAGAAGCCCTGATCCGCCAGCGTCCGGACGCGGGCGACCGACTGCGGCGCGACGGCCGGGTCCAGCTCGACCAGGACACGCCCCTTGGCCGTGTCGATCACCAGAAGATTCTCGGGCGCGATCGTGCGCCAGTCGTCGGCAGGCGTCTGCGCCGAGGCCGGCAAGACGCCGGCGAAAAGTGCCAGTGACAACGCGCCGATGGTTGCGATCCTGAAGCTCATTCTATCCCTTGACCCTGTCCCGGACCGCCTTGGCGACGGCGGGGCTCACAAAACTGTCGATCGCGCCGTCCAGCCGGGCGATCTCCTTGACCAGCCGCGAGGCGATGGCCTGATGCCGCGGATCAGCCATCAGGAAGACGGTTTCGATGTCGGCATTGAGGCGCTGGTTCATCGCCGTCATCTGGAACTCGTATTCGAAATCGGCCACCGCCCGCAGGCCGCGCACGATGATGCTGGCGTTCAGCTCCTCGGCGAAATGCATCAGCAGGCTGGAAAACGCCCGCACTTCGACGCGTTCACCCAGATAAGCAACCTCGGCCTTGACCATCTCGACGCGTTCTTCGGTCGTAAACAGCGGACCCTTGTCGTCGTTGCGCGCCACGCCGATGACCAGCCGGTCGACCAGCTTCTCCGCGCGCCCGATGATGTCCAGATGCCCGTTGGTGACGGGATCGAACGTGCCCGGATACAGGCCGATGCGCATGCAGTCCTCCCCGCTTTCCAGAGGTTTAGCAGCCACCGCCGGAACAGCCTAGATCGGTTGAACGGGGTTCGACGCCCAGGCCGCCCGTAACCGGTCGATCAGTGCCGGCGCCGTTGCGAAGACATGATCGCCGATTGCCGCCACCTCGCAGGCCGGTGTGGCGCTGTTGCAGATGAAGGCACCGTCGAAGCGCGCGAGGTAATCGATATGGACCGGGGCTGTGTCGCCCGTCAATCCGACAGGCTCCAAGCCGCGTTGGACCAGGGCCTGGGCCACCCCCGCCAGCATCGGCGCCTGGGGCCAGATCACTTCGCTGTCGATCATAAAGCCTATGTTCCAGAGGCTTCCCTCGGATACCTGACCTGCCACATCGACGAACAGGGCGTCATCGAAACCAGCGGCGCAGGCGGCGCGGCGGGCCCGGATCAGGCCGAAGGTCGCCACATGTTTGAGCTGCGGTGCCTCACGGGCGTAGGTCTGGACCTGCAATCGCACCCGGTCGGCCAAGGGCGACGGGGGCGACGACACGGCGATCATGACCTTGGGCCGCCCCTGCCAGTTCGGCGTACGCGGGCCGATCCCGGGCGAGAACAGACTGACCCGAAGCCAGCAGGCGTCCCGGCCCGCAACGGCCGTCCCCATCAGTTCGCGCAGGCGCGACTCACCGACCGGCTGGCCGAACAGTTCAACCGCCTCGGCTTCAAGCCGGGCGAGATGCAGTTCAAGACCGCGAACGCCGCCGTCCGCCACGTTGAAAGAGGTGTAGGCACCGTAGTTGACCAGCGCCACGCTGGCGAGGTCGTCGGGGGTGGCTGGTTGGCCGTCAACAGAGATTTCAGTCGGTGCGGACATCAAAAACTCCGCTCGTCCCAGCGTTCGCCGGGATGAGCGGTTTGAAACTCAGATTTCGGTTTCATCGCCGTTCGGCGCCTCATCCTCGCCCCCCTCGTCGCCCCCCCCGCTGTCCGGCAGGCGTTCGACCGACACCACCCGCTCGCCATCGGCCGTGCGGAATATCGTGACGCCCTGGCTGGAGCGGCCGACAATGCGGACCTGTCCCACCGGCGTGCGGATCATCTGCCCGCCCGAGGTGACCAGCAGCAATTCGTCGCCGTCCTCGACCGGAAAGGAAGCCGCCAGGCGCGTCCCCGCGCGGCCGCCCAGACCATGGGCCGTCAGCCCCTGCCCGCCCCGGCCCGTACGCCGGTACTCATAGGCCGAGGACCGCTTGCCGAAGCCCGTATCGGTGACCGTCAGGATGAACTGCTCGGCCGCCCCCAGTTCGGCGATCCGTTCGACGCTGAGCGCCGTATCGCCGGTCACTTCGTCGTCCGCGTCGACCGGCGGCGTTTCGTCCTCGCCCTCGCCGATCGCCCGCCGCATGGCCGACGCGTGTTTGACGTAAGCCGCCCGCTCGTCCGGCGTCGCATCGACCCGGCCCAGCACGGCCATGGAAATAACCGCGTCGTCCTTCTGCAGGCGGACGCCTCGAACGCCGGTCGAATCCCGGCCCTTGAACACGCGCACGTCGTCCGCCTTGAAGCGGATGGCGCGGCCCAGGGCGGTTGTCAGCATGACGTCGTCCTCGGCAGTACACAGGGCCACCCCGACCATGTGGTCGCCGTCTTCCAGCTTCATGGCGATCTTGCCCGCCCGGTTCACAGTGGCGAAGTCACTCAGCTTGTTACGCCGCACGTCGCCCGACTTGGTCGCGAACATGATGTCGAAACTGGCCCAGTCCGCCTCGTCTTCGGGCAGGGGCAGGACGTTCATGATCGAATCACCCGGCTCGATCGGCAGCAGGTTGACGAAGGCCTTGCCGCGCGACTGCGGACTGCCCAGCGGCAGACGCCAGGTCTTCAGCTTGTAGGCCTTGCCGTTGGTGGCGAAGAACAGCACCGGCGTATGCGTCGAGGCCGAGAAGAGGCCGACGACGGCATCGTCCTCCTTCATGGCCACGCCCGACTTGCCCTTGCCGCCGCGATGCTGGGTCCGATAGGCGTTCAGCGCCACGCGCTTGACGTAGCCGCCGTGGGTGACCGTCACGACCATGTCCTCGCGGGGGATCAGATCCTCGTCTTCCAGTTCGAAATCGCCCTCGCCGATGATCGTGCGGCGCGGCACGGCGAACTCGGACCGCACCAGCAGCAGGTCTTCGCGGATGATGGCGATGATGTTGGCCCGGTCCGACAGGATGGTCAGGTGGCCCTGGATCGTGTCGGCCAGTCCGCGCGCCTCGGCGAAGATATCGTCGCGGCCCAGGCCCGTCAGGCGGGACAGGGTCAGGCCCAGGATGGCGCGGGCCTGTTCGTCGGTAAGGTTCAGCTTGTCGCCGTCGACCAGCATCGAGCGCGGGTCGGCGATCAGCTCGATCAGGGCCATCATGTCGCCCACCGGCCAGCTCTTGGCCTGCAGCCGCTCGCGCGCCTCGGCCGGGTCCACCGAGCTGCGGATGATGTGGATCACTTCGTCGATATTGGCCACGGCCACGGCCAGACCGACCAGCACATGGCCGCGGTCGCGCGCCTTGGCCAGTTCGAACTTGATGCGGCGGACGACGACCTCTTCGCGGAACTCGAGGAAGGCCTCCAGCAACTGGCGCAGGCCCATCTGGATCGGACGGCCGTGGTTGAGCGCCAGCATGTTGACGCCGAACGAGCTCTGCATGGCCGTGAAACGCCACAGCTGATTCAGCACCACATCGCCGGACGCATCGCGCTTCAGCTCGATGACCATCCGCATGCCGTCGCGGTCGGATTCGTCGCGGACGTCGGAAATGCCCTCGATCCGCTTCTCGCGCACCATTTCAACGATCCGCTCGATCAGGGTCTGTTTGTTGACCTGATAGGGTAGCTGGGTGACCACGATCGCCTCGCGGTCCTTGCGGATCGTCTCGATCGTCGCGACGCCGCGCACCATGACCGAGCCGCGACCGTCGCGCAGGGCGTTGCGGGGCGCGGTCCGCCCCATGATCTCGCCGCCGGTCGGGAAGTCAGGACCGGGCACGATGTCCAGCAGGGCGTCGTCGCTGATGTTCGGGTCATCCAGCAGGGCCACGCAGGCGTCGATGATCTCGCCGAGGTTATGCGGGGGGATATTGGTCGCCATGCCGACGGCGATGCCGCCCGCGCCATTGACCAGCAGGTTGGGGATCCGCGCCGGCAGGACGACGGGCTCCATCTCCTTCTCGTCATAGTTCGGCTGGAAATCGACGGTGTCCTTGTCGATGTCGGTCAGCAGCGCCGCCGCCGCCGGGGCCATCCGGGCCTCCGTGTAACGCATCGAGGCCGGCATATCGCCGTCAACCGAGCCGAAATTGCCCTGACCGTCGACCAGCATCAGCCCCATCGAGAACGGCTGGGCCATGCGCACAAGCGCCATATAGACCGAGGCGTCGCCGTGCGGGTGGAAGCGGCCCAGAACGTCGCCGACGACCCGCGCGCATTTCGAATAGGCGCGGTCGGGCGTCATTTTGAGGTCATGCATCGAATACAGGATGCGGCGGTGCACGGGCTTGAGCCCGTCGCGCGCGTCCGGCAGGGCGCGGGACACGATCACGCTCATGGCGTAGTCGAGATACGACCGCCTCAGCTCGTCTTCGATGGTGATGATGGAGATGTCGCCGCCACCGCCGCCCAATGCCGGGGGAAGTGCGTCGGTATAGCTGTCGTCAGTCAAGGAAATCAGGCTTTAAATGACCGGAATCGGAACGTGATCCGCGAACAGGTTTTCTAGCATCCGGAGACCCGCGTGGCAAAGCCAAGCCGCCCGGAAACGCTCCGTCCAGACAGGGATTTCAGACCATGTGCTCCACCCGCCGCTCCGCCCTCGCCGCCCTGCCCCTGATCGCGCTTCTCGGAGGGTGTGTTTCCGTCCCCGCGATCAAGTACGGCGAACCCTTCGTTCGCGCCGCGCCGGGCGATTTCGGTGAGGCGACGCTGCTGGATTCCACCGGCGCGACCGTCGGCCGGGCTATCCTGACCCAAGGAGCCACAGGCCTGCTGATCCGCATCGAGGCCGAGGGCCTGACGCCCGGCTGGCACGGTGCCCACATCCACGCCACGGGACAGTGCACCGCGCCTTTCACCTCGGCCGGTGGCCACATCAACCACGGCGATCCCAAGGCTCCCCACGGCCTGCTGAACGCGGGCGGTCCCGACGACGGCGACCTGCCCAGCGTCTTCGCCGACGCTTCAGGCCGGGTACGCGCCGAGGTCTTCACCACCCGCGCCCGTATCGCCCGGGACGGCCCCGGCCAATGGCTGTGGGACGCCGACGGCTCGGCCCTCGTCATCCACGCCAGCATGGACGACCAGACCAGCCAGCCCATCGGCGGCGCGGGAGACCGGGTGGTGTGCGGCGTGATGGCGGCGGGCTAGCGCGCGACCACTTCAATCAACGGCTTGGTCAGATCGAATTCGACCCGCAGGTAGCGGTTCGGCCTGCGCAGCTCATAGGCAAAGACGCGATCCGGCTGAACCTCGACGGCCCAGACGTTGGTGTTCGACACCGTGGCGTTGCGGCGGGTGAACAAAGCCCTCGAATACGCGTCGACCGGGAATTCCTGGCGCGACTCCGTGCCGGCGTCGACCGTAACGCCGCCATACCGGCTCAGTTCGTCCTCGGTTCCATCCTCGTGGCGGTGGTCATGCTTCAACCGCACGCCCGAGGCGGTCCGGGTGACGACCCAGGTCCTCGACCGGTTCTCCCCGACCCAGAAGGGAATCCGGACCTCATTGGCCGAGCAGTCCCGCACATGCATCATTAGCTGCGAGCGGGCGAAATCGGCGTCCGCGGCGTCTGTGGTAACCACCCGCCCCGCGAACGTCTGGCCGCACAAGGCCCTCAGATTGGCGAAAAAGGCGTCCTGCGGCGAAACCGCGGCTGGCGCGGTGGCGCAGGCGGACAGGGCGACGGCGGCGACGAAGGCAGCGATCTGTTTCATGGGATCAGCCTAGCCCTGCGGGCGCGCGTCGCCTAACCTCCCGTCATGGCCGACACCGTGACGCTCCGCCTCACCATCGACGATCCGGTCTCCGGCGTGCGCTACAGCCTCCAGAAGGACGATCTGCCGTTCGAGCCGTGCACGGCCGGCGCCGGCCCGATCTCGTTTGAGGTCCCCGTTATCCTGCATCCCGAAGGCCGCCTGACCGGCCCGTTCGTGAGACGCGAGGGGCCGCAGCGCCGCTTCATCTACATCCGCATCGGCACATCGGCGGGCGACCACAACAGCATCTGGAGCCGGCGCACCAAGATCGACATTCACGACATTCCTTCAACCCTGCTGGTTCCCGGCGCGGTTCTGGAGGTTCATCTGCCCGGACGCGGCAAGGACGGCTCGCCCGCCTGCGCCACCGTCCGGCCCCTCGGGGCGTGGAAGGCCGCAAGTCGTCGTTGACTTCCGGTCGCGCCTGAGTATGTTCCGCGCCTCTTATTTTAGCGGCTTTCGCCGTCGCAGAGGTAATTCCGATGGCCAAACCGGCTTCAATCAAGATCCGCCTGAACTCTTCGGCCGACACCGGCTTCTTCTATGTCACCAAGAAGAATGCCCGGACCATGACCGAGAAAATGGTCGTCAAGAAATACGATCCCGTCGTACGCAAACACGTCGAGTTCAAGGAAGGCAAGATCAAGTAGGATCTCGCCACCCAGGGTTTTCTGGAACGCCCGGTGGAAACGCCGGGCGTTTTGCATTGGTGCCGGCAATCGTGTGCACCCCCGCCGCGATGCTTTGTGCCGTGTTCAACGCACCTTGCACCTCCATCCTGAACTCGTCCGAAAACGGCTGGAGCCGCGATCCGGACAGAGTGTGTGGACTGTGAAGGATTTGATGCGATCATCTCTTAATGGGCGTGCGCTTTGTCACTCATCCGGCACCTGAAGCTCTCGCGGGAGCAGTGCGAGAACTGTGGCTGTTTGAGGACGACGGCGACCTGCATGCCGGGCTGCCCAAGCCGAACGTCGAACTGGTTATCAGCCTGTCCGGAATCCACTTTTGGCGCGCCTCGCTATCTGGTCTGGATCATCGCTTTGATTGTGCCTGGCTCACGCCGCTTCAGGAGGCATCAAGATATGCTTGGTCGTCCGGACGCCGTCGCCTAATCGGGGCTCGCCTTGAGCCTTGGGCGGCTCATTCACTCTTCGGAATACTTCCACGAGGGGATGGTTCGCCTCCTCCCCTCCTGCGAAACCTGATCGGCGATGAAGCGGATCGCCTGCGCGACAGACTGACGCTTGCGCCTACTGAGGAGGCCTGTTTCCTGGCGTTCAGTGCTTGGCTGTCAGGGCAGCCGGCACTTCAGATGCACCGCCCCCTGTGGCGGCAGCACAAGCAACGGGTGAGCGACCTCGCAGAAGGGCTGGGCATAAGCGAAAGGTCATTAAGGCGCCGCTTTAGCGAGGATATCGGCATCGCACCCAAGCGCTGGTTGCGATTGAAGCGGCTGGACGGCGCCCTTCGTGATCTGGCATCTCCGAATGGGGGAATGTCACTCACCGATCTGGCCGATGCTCACGGGTTCGCCGACCAAGCCCACCTCAATCGTGAACTGACACGCATGACAGGTGCCACACCAAACCGTTTGAAGCGGAGAGAGAGCGGGACACCGCCTCACCTTCTGATCAACCCTGGCCGCTTTGTTCAAGAATGACCTTCCGGACTGGGATAGCCTCCAGCGAACAGGGCACTCTAATGAAACACCTTCGCACCAGTCTCGTCGCCGTAGCCGCGATCTTCTTGGCCACAGCGACCATCGCCGCATCCGAAGCTCTCGCTCATGCGCTCCTTGAGGGATCGGATCGCTTTGGCGCGGTGGCGATTGGATACGCGCTCGGTGCGTTGCTCGGCGCAGCATCGGCGACCTTCTTGGGTGCGCGGTATGTCGCGTTGGGCGTCCCCGTGCTTCTCGGCGCGCTCGCAGCCTTCAACTTCTTTGCATTCCCGCATCCATGGTGGTTCGCGCCCCTTGCTATCGCAGCCCTCGTTCTCGGCGGAGTTGGAGGCCGCTGGTTCGGCGCGCGAGCGCGCTTGACTTGGCCCCCAAAGAATTGAGTAATTTCCAGGAGATATTCGTGTCGCTCCGTCAGATGATGTTGAGCGCAGCGTCGGGCGAGGTCATCGCCAAGGACCTTCCCGGCGACCTTGTCATACGGACCCGGAGGATAGACCCCAGAACCGAAGCTCCAGGCTGGTTCGGCACCGTGACAATCAAAAAATCCTACGTCGCCTGCCATCTGATTGGCCTGTATGATCATCCTGAACTGGCCGCAGAAATTTCTGACGGGCTGCGAAAGCGCCAGCAGGGCAAGACCTGCTTCAACTTCAGGAAGCTGGATCCAGATTTATCTAGCGAGTTGTCCCGTCTCAGTGAGGTGATGGGCAAGGTCGAGGCGGATCGCAACCCGTCGGAATAGGTCTTTTGCCACGTCGTCTATTCAAGCCGCGCGGGCGATGACCTGGTTCCGGCCGTGTGCCTTGGCTTCATAGACGCCCTCGTCGGCCCGCTTGAGCAGGGCCTCGGGCGTGTCCTCCTGGCCCGCACTCGCGGCCACGCCCACCGAAATGGTGATCGTCAGTCCCTCGGCTCCACCCATGATCGGGAATGGCTGGGCCGCCACGTCGCGCCGGATTCGGTCGGCGACGCGGGTGGCGTCTTCCAGGCTGGCACCGGGCATGACGACCACGAACTCCTCGCCACCCAGGCGGCACGGCAGATCGATGGCCCGCACATTGGTCGCCAATCGCACGCCGAACTCGCGCAACACCTCGTCGCCGGCGTCGTGACCAAAACTGTCGTTGACCAGTTTGAAGTGGTCGATGTCCATCACCAGCACCGCGACGGAATCTCCGCCCTGCCCGGCCCGGCTCATCAGCCCCTGCAACTGGCCCACCATGTAGCGACGATTGTGAAGCCCCGTCAGGGCGTCGGTGACGGCCATCTCGAGGCTGTAATCCAGCTTCTGCTTGAGAAAATCGGCATAGCGTTTGCGCTTGATCTGGGTGCGGGCCCGCGCCTCCAGCTCCTCGGGGTCAACCGGCCGGGGCAGGATGTCATTGACACCCAGTTCCAGCGCCTTCAGCAGGCGCGGCCGGTCGGACTGATCGACGACCGCCAGAATCGGCAGGCGGCGCGACGCCTCGGTCGAACGCACCTGGGCCACGAACCGCAGGCCGTCGAAGTTTGAACTCGAGACATTGACGATCATCAGATCGACCGGCCCGCGCGCCGCGATCAGGGCCGTGGCCGGATCGGATTCCACCGTCGGCCGATGCTCGCCGGCCAGGTGCTCGACGATCTTCTCGGCCTGACGCGCATTGTCGTCAACGATCAGCACCCTCCCGCCCGAGCCGCGCAGACGGCCCGCGCCGTCGGTGTCGACGCCCAGTTTGCGACCGCTCTCCTCGCGCTCGCGCAGCTCGTCCATCACGGACTTCAGCCGCACCAGGGACCTTACCCGGGCGAACAGGATGACGTCGTCGATCGGCTTGGTGACAAAGTCGTCGGCCCCGGCGTCCAGACCCTTGATCTTGTCCTCGCGCCCGTCCAGCGCGGTCACCAGCACCACGGGAATGTGGCGGGTCACGGGGTCGGCCTTCAACCGGCGGCAGGTCTCGAACCCGTCCATGCCGGGCATCATGACGTCCAGCAGGATGATATCCGGCCGCTCGTCCGACGCGATCTGCAGCGCTGTCGCCCCATTGCAGGCGGTCAGCACTTGATAATATTCGAGCGTCAGCTTGGCCTCGAGCAGGCGGACGTTGGGCTCGACGTCGTCAACGACAAGAATGCGCGCCGTCATCGGTCCCCCTAAACCTCAGATTGGCCCAGATGCTTCCGAACCACGTCGAGGAAATGCATCACCGAGATGGGCTTGGAGATATAGGCCTCGCACCCGCCCTGGCGGATCCGTTCCTCGTCACCCTTCATGGCGAAGGCGGTGACGGCCACGACGGGGATGTGGCTCAGTTCCTCGTCGTCCTTCAGCCATTTGGTGACTTCCAGACCGCTGATCTCGGGCAGCTGGATATCCATCAGGATCAGGTCGGGCTTGTGCAGGCGCGCCAAGGCCAGAGCCTGCAACCCCTCACGGGTCTGCAGCGTCTCATAACCCTGGGAATCAAGCAGATCATGAAACAGCTTCATGTTCAGCTCGTTATCCTCGACGATGAGGACTTTCTTGGACATCATCACCTGGCCTGGCGCCTCATGGAGTGCGGCTGCACGGAGGCTTGTCGCCTTCTTCGTGCACTGTCACCCAGCGGGTCTTAAGTTGGGGTGAAGCGTCTCACAGGGCCCGACCGTGCCGATCCTCGCCATCTGCCGCGACTGCCTCTGGACCGGTGACCACAAGGTCAGCCGGTGCGAAGCGTGCGACTCGCGCCGTGTGGTCTGTCACGACGAGTTGGACCAACTGACCGTCGCCCACCTCGATTGCGACGCCTTCTACGCCTCGGTCGAGAAACGCGACCGCCCGGACCTGCGCGACCGGCCGGTCATTGTCGGCGGCGGCAGACGCGGCGTGGTCTCCACATGCTGCTATGTCGCCCGCCAATACGGCGTCCATTCAGCCATGCCGATGTTCAAGGCACTCAAGGCCTGCCCGGACGCCGTTGTCATCAAGCCAGCCTTCAACAAATACATCGCCGCCAGCGAAGCCATCTTCGGGGCCGTGGGCAAGCTGACCCCGCTGGTCCAGACCCTGTCGCTGGACGAGGCCTGGATCGGTCTGGCCGGCACTGAACGTCTCAACGGCGGCCCGCCGGCCTGGCAGCTGATTCGCCTCCAGAACCAGATCGAGGCCGACACAGGCCTGACCGTCTCGATCGGGCTCGCCCCCAACCGTTTCCTTGCCAAGGTCGCGTCGGAACTGGACAAGCCCCGCGGTTTTTCGGTTCTGGGATCCGAGGCGAAGGACGTTCTGGCACCCCGGTCCGTCCGCATCCTGCCCGGGGTCGGGCCGGTCTTCGCCAGGACCCTGAATAGCGACGGCTTCGCCACCGTCGGCGATCTGGCGGTCGCGGACGTCCGCGATCTGGTCAAACGCTATAGCGAGACCGGCCTGCGGCTGCACGACCTGGCCCACGGTCGCGACGCGCGCGCAGTCAATCCCAGCCATGATCGCAAGGGCATGAGCACCGAAACCACCTTCAACGAGGACCTGACTTTGACCGATGATCTGGAGGCCGAACTCTGGCCCCTGTGTGAGAAACTGGCGGCAAAGGCCCGCCGCGACGGCGTGGCCAGCCGGGTACTGGTTTTGAAACTGCGCCGCACCGACTTCAGGATCGTCACGCGCCGGATAACCCTGCCCGAACCTGTCCAGACGGCCCGCGCCCTGTTCGCGTCGGCCCGGGCCCTTTTGGCCCCCGAGCTGGGACAGCCCTATCGCCTGATCGGCATCGGCATGGGCGAGGTGATCGACGCCGTCGACGCTCCGGCGCTGTTCGAGACCACCGAAGCCCGTGCGCTCAAGACCGAGACCGCGATCGATGCACTGAGAGCGAAATTCGGTGCCAAGGCCGTGGTAGCGGGCCGGACGCTGAAGGATTGAGACCGCACGGATTGTACGACCGTCCGATGCGACCGGGTTACCCGCCGGGCATCCCGCGAAGGGGGACGCCAAAGAGTCGCGTCTTGCGTCACAGAACCGTGATGACCGCGACCGCCTGTCCGGTCATAAACGCGACCGTAAATATGGAGATCTCCATGCGCCTGCAACGCCGCGAATTGATAGCCGGTTCCGCCGCCGCCCTCGCCTTTTCGGGCCTCGCCCGCAGCGTCCTGGCGCAGGCCGCGACCGAAGAGACCTATGTCAATCAGGTCGCCGGCTACGGTCCTCTGGTGCGCGACCCCAACGGTCTGTTCGACCTGCCACAGGGCTTCAGCTACCGCGTGATCTCCCAGGGCGGCGAGACTATGGCCGACGGCCTGCTGGTCCCCGGCCAGTTCGACGGCATGGGGTGTTTCCCGCTCGGCGGCAGCCGCGTCGCCCTGGTTCGAAACCACGAGCTGAAAGGCAAGTCGTCCAGTCACCGCAACTGGGGACCCGGCGGTTACCATCAGGAGCGGCTCGATCGCCTCGACAAGACCCGCGCCTATGACACCTACAAGGACGGTCGCGTCCTGCCGGGCGGCACGACGACTCTGGTCTACGACCTGGCCACGGGAGAGACTGTCAGCCAGCACCTCAGCCTGGCCGGCACCTCGACCAACTGCGGTGGGGGCATCACCCCGTGGGGCAGCTGGCTGACTTGCGAAGAGACCGAGGAAAAGCCCGAGAACGCCGATGTTATGAAGCCGCACGGCTATGTCTTTGAGGTGCCGGCTTCAGCGACCGGTCTTGTCGATCCCGTGCCACTGAAGGCCATGGGCCGGTTCGATCACGAGGCCGTGGCGATCGATCCCCGCACCGGCATCGTCTATCTGACCGAGGACAAGGGCGATGGACTGTTCTACCGCTTCATCCCGACCACGCCCGGCAAACTGGCCGAAGGCGGCAAGCTGCAGGCCCTGGCCTTCCGCGACGCGCCCGGTTCGGACAGCTCCAACCACAAGGACCGGGTCTGGAACGTCGGCGACTGGAAACAGGTCGACTGGATTGATCTGGAAGACGTCGACAGCCCCGATGACGATCTGCGCATCCGCGGCCACGCCGCCGGTGCGACCCTGGTGTCACGCGGCGAAGGCGTCTTCTGGGGCGACGGCGAACTGTATCTGGCCGCCACCTCGGGCGGCCCGATCAAGCGCGGCCAGATCCTGCGCTACGAGCCCTCGCCTGACGAAGGCAAGCGCGGCGAGCGCCGTCGCCCCGGCCGGCTTCAGCTGTTCGTCGAGACGACCGACGAAAAGTCTCTGAACATGGGCGACAACCTGACGGTCGCGCCGTGGGGCCATCTGATCGTCTGCGAAGACAACTATTCGGACACGCTGCGCAACCATCTGAAGGGCGTGACGCCCGACGGCCGTCTCTACACGATCGGCCGCAACGTGTTTCAGGGCAATTCCGAACTGGCGGGCGTCTGTTTCGCGCCTGACAACCAGACCATGTTCGTCAACATCCAGTTCCCCGGCATCACCCTGGCGATTACAGGCCCCTGGAACGCGGTCCGGACGTAAACAGCCGCGCCTGCGAGCGCCGGACCAGCCACAGGTTCAGCGTCGCCGCTGCCAGCACCAGCGCAGCCCCCGCCTGATGCAGGACGCCGAGCCACAACGGCACGGCGTAGATCAGGGTCACGATCCCCAGCACGGCCTGCAGCCACAGGGCGGCGGCCACGACAAAGGCCGACATCCCCAGCCCTTCGGCCAGCCGCCAGCGCCACGCCTGCACCGCGTAGACCGTCCCACCGATCAGCAGGCCATAGGCCCAGATACGGTGGTTGAACTGCACCAGCGCCTGATCATGCAGGAAGGCGAACACCCCCTTGCCCCAGTCCACGGGTGCCAGAATCGCCCCGTTCATCATCGGCCAGTCGGTGTAGACCAACCCGGCCTTGGCCCCGGCCACCAGCCCGCCCAGCAGGCACTGCATGAAGACCGCTCCCAGCAAAACGCCCGCGCCCCGGCTCCATCCCTGCGACGAGCGCGCGTACGATTTGCCGTTCCAGGCCTCCAGCCCGGTCCAGATCAGACCCATGAAGATCAACAGGGCCAGCCCCAGATGGGTCGCCAACCGTTCGGGCGCGACATCGACCCGTTCCGACAGGCCGCTGGTCACCATCCACCAGCCGATGAACCCCTGCAGCCCGCCCAGTCCCAGCAACACGGCGCAGCGCACGATCAGTCGGCGCGGCATCCGCCTCAGGAGCAGGAACACCACGAACGGCAGGAAAAACACCATGCCGATCAGCCGGCCGAGCAGCCGGTGCGCCCATTCCCACCAGAAGATGCCCTGAAACTCGCCCATGCTCATGCCAGCGTTGACCTGGACGTATTGCGGTATGGCGCGATATTTCTCGAAGGCCGCCTGCCAGTCGGCCGCGTTCATCGGCGGCAGCGCCCCCATGATCGGCTTCCACTCGGTGATCGACAGGCCGGATCCGGTCAGCCGGGTCACGCCGCCGACCACGACCATGCAAAACACCAGAGCGGCGCAGACGAATAGCCAGATCGCTACCGCCCGGCTCTGGTCGCCACCGATGAAACGCTTCATTCGACGCCCGCCGTCCTGACCGTTACAGTGCCCGCGCGTCACTTGTCTGACGCCGGGATTGAGCGGTATGCCCGCCCATGACGGCGAGATCGAGTCGCTTTAACGGCGTCGCATCGCCGCAACCTGGGAGAGGCCGTTGCAGTACGCCGACATCGCCATCGCCGTTCTGGGGGCCTTTGCCCTGGCGTGGCTGGCCGACCTGTTCACCGGTCGCCGCGGCCTTTTCGCGACCTCGCTGGTATCAGGCGTCGCCGCCGTAGCCGGCTGGTTCCTCGCCATTCGCGTCTTCAGCATCGGCACGATGGACGAATGGGGCTGGGTCATCTGGTCGCTGGCGGCCTCCGCCCTCGCCTTGGGCGGCTTTTTCCTGTTCCGGAGCAAGCGTTGATCATGGGTGCGCGGACTCGCCGCTTCATCGCCACGCTGGGTGTACTCGTGTTCCTCGTCGGTTGGATCTGGGGCACGATCGCGATTCGCGGCCTGCTGCCGCCGTCGCAATTGATCGACCTGCTGGTCTACGCCGTCGCCGGCATCGGCTGGGGCGTACCGCTCTATCCGCTGTTCCGCTGGGCCGAAGGCGGGGCCGACAAGGAGTAGGGGCAGAATTGCAAAGGGGCCGTCCTGAGACAGCCCCTTCAACCAACCGATTTTCGCGATGAAAATGGTCGGAGCGACAGGATTCGAACCTGCGACCCCTTGACCCCCAGTCAAGTGCGCTACCAGGCTGCGCCACGCTCCGAGAGGCGATCCCTATAGACGGGGTTCGCAGTGCCGCAAACCGAAAAAACGGCCCTCAGTCGCTTCTCGACAGGACGGCTTCCAATCGGGCCCGTGCGCCCTCCAGTTCGGCCAGCACCTGACGCAGGCGGATGGTCGACGCACCTCCGCCGGTCGAAACGGCAACATGGGCGGGTGCCGCGCCTTCGGGCTCGAACATCACCGTTCCGTGGGGATCGCCATAATGCGCCAGGCGTTTCAGCCCCTGCTCCTTGTGCAGCCGCTGCACACCCTTGATGGTCAGGCCTTCCTCGTGCAGCAGTCGCTTGACGGCCTTCAGCACCACGACGTCCTGCGGGCGGTAGAACCGGCGCCCGCCGGCTCGCTTCAGCGGCGTCAGGAACGGGAATTTCGTCTCCCAGAAGCGCAGCACATGCTGGGGCGCGCCGACCTCGTCCGAGGCTTCGGAAATCGTCCGGAACGCGTTGGGGCTTTTGGCCACGGTATCAGACGCTCACGGCTGCGTCGTGAACCCGGCCCTTCATGATCTGGGAGGCGCGGAAGCTGATGACCCGGCGGGGATGGATCGCCGCCGGCTGTCCGGTCTTCGGATTGCGGCCCATGCGGGCGCTCTTCTCGCGCACCTGGAACACGCCGAAGCCCGAAAGCTTGACCGTTTCACCGCGCTCGAGCGATTCGATGATCAGTTCCAGCGTGCGTTCAACCAGCGACGAGCATTCCTGCCGGGAAAGGCCGACCTCTTCGTGCACCGCTTCACAAAGGTCCGCACGTGTCAGCGTCTGGTGTTCGGCCAAGGTCCGCTCCCCTCCAAAGGTCGATCGGAAACATAAAGGGCAAGCGTGGTCAAATGGAAAGCCGGAAATACGCCTTACAGACGAAAGGCGCAGGCACCCCAGGTCAGACCGCCGCCCATGGCCTCCAGCAGCACCAGGTCGCCCCGTTTGATGCGACCGTCGTGGATGGCGGCGTCCAGGGCCAGCGGGATCGAGGCTGCCGAGGTGTTGGCGTGCGTGGCCACGGTCGAGATGACCTTCTGCTCGTCCAGTCCCAGTCGGTCACCAACGCCCTTGATGATTCGCTGGTTGGCTTGGTGCGGCACGAACCAGTCGACGTCTGCGATCTCGATGTTCGAGGCCGCGCAGGCGGCGGTGATGGCCTCGGCGATGTTGACCACGGCTTGCCGGAAGACCTGATTACCCGCCATTCGCAGATGGCCGACCGTGCCGGTCGTGGCCGGCCCCCCGTCAACGTAAAGCAGGTCCGTCTTGGTTCCGTCGCAGCGCAGGGCGAACCCGAGAAGGCCTTGATCTTCCTTGGTGCCCTGGCCTTCACGCGGCTCGACGACGACCGCGCCGGCCCCGTCGCCGAACAGGACGCAGGTCGATCGGTCGGTCCAGTCCATCAGCCGGGTCATCTCCTCGGCGCCGATGACCAGGGCGCATTTCGCCAGCCCCCGGGCGACAAAACCGTCGGCCACGCCAAGCGCATAGACAAAGCCCGAGCAGACGGCCTGAACGTCGAAGGCGATGCAGGTCGGCACCCCGAGCTTGCGCTGCACGATCGAGGCGACCGAGGGAAAGGTCATGTCGGGCGTTGTCGTGGCGACGATGATCATGTCGACCTCGGCGACCGTCCGGCCCGCGTCGGTCAGCGCCCTCTTGGCCGCCTCTGTGGCCAGATCGCTGGTAGGCTGGTCGTCGCGCGCCTTGTGGCGTTGCCGGATGCCCGTACGCTCGACGATCCATTCGTCAGAGGTGTCGACGATCTTCGCCAGGTCGGCGTTGGTGACGACCTGTTCCGGCAGAAACGAGCCGACACCGGTCACAGCGCTGCGAACGACGCTCACTGGGGAGTCTCCATGGCCGGCTCGACCGGAGCGGGCGGTTGTTCCATCACGGCGGTTAGACGGCTGAAACTCGCGCTGACCTTGGCCAGATAGTCGCTGCGGCCCAAGTCCACGGCGATTCGGATGGCGTTGCCGAAGCCCTTGGCATCGGCCCCGCCGTGGCTTTTCACCACAATGCCGTTGAGGCCCAGCAACGGTCCGCCATTGATCGCGCTGGGGTCGATCTTCTGGCGCATCCGCCTCAGTGCCGGCAGGGCCAACAGGGCCCCGGCCTGGGCCATGACGCCGGAGGTCAGGGCCTCCTTCATCAAAGCCGAGATGAAACGAGCCACGCCCTCGGCGGTCTTCAACGCAATATTGCCGGTGAAGCCGTCAGTGACGACCACGTCGACCGTGCCCCTGGCGATGTCGTCGCCCTCGACAAAGCCCCTGTAATCCAGTTCCAGCCGTTCGCACCCGCCACGCAGGATGCGGTTGGCCTCCCGCACCTCCTCATGGCCTTTCATGTCCTCGGACCCGACGTTCAGGATACCGATGGTCGGACGGCCACCGCCGCTGTGAACCGCCGCGTGGAACGCCTCGCCCATGATGGCGAACTCGACCAGTTGTTCTGCGTCGCTCTCGACATTGGCGCCGACATCCAGAACCGCCGTCACGCCCTTCAGCGTCGGCCAGCTGGCCACGATCGCGGGTCGCTCCAGCCCGTGCGCCGACATCCGCAGCAACAGCTTTGAAATCGCCATCAGGGCACCGGTGTTTCCCGCCGACACGATCGCCCCGGCCTCGCCCGACTTGACGGCCTCGATGGCGTTCCACAGGCTGGAGCCCTTGCCACGGCGCATCGCCTGCGCCGGCTTTTCGTCCATGGCCACCACCTTGTCGGTGTGCCGGACGACGCAGACGTCCTCGGTCAGTCCGCATCTCGCCATTTCGGCCTGGATGGAGGTCACATCGCCGTGCAGCAGAAAGCGCACGCCCTCGCCGCCATGGCGCTTGCGGTAATCACGGACGCCGGAGACCACGACCGAGGGACCGTGGTCCCCGCCCATGGCGTCGAGCGAAATCAGGATCGGGGATGACAAGCCGTTTCGACTCCGTCGCGCCGTTGGTCCGGCGCTTGTCAGTGGTGCGACGATATCGCCGCACCGGGGGGATGCTACCGCTCCGCCCCCACGTCAACCTTCGTCAGAAGGCCTTGGTTGCTTCAGCACCGCAAACGGCGAAATTTCGGCCGGTTCCGGCGGCTGGACGAACTCGGCCCCGGGCTTGCGCGGAAACGGGTCCAGCCGAAGAGCCAGTTGTTCGACAGCATACTGACCGAGGTCGATCTGGCCGTCCTCGATCAGGTCAGGCGATTCGTCGTCGAGGGTGATGACGATCTCGTCGGAGTCCTCGTCCACCGCCTCCGCCAGGGTCAGGGCGAACGGCGCGTCGACCTCGACCGGCAGCGGCTCAAGCGTGATCCCGCAGGTCTGGGCCAGACTGGCGCGAACCCGGCCCGACAGCCGCCAGCCGGCAGCCGTGGGGGCCAGAGTCATCTCGGCGGTAAACGATTCGAGCGAGGCCAGATCCAGCGCCCTGGCGATCCGCGTCCGCGCCGCCGCGTCGGGCTCAAGCGTCCGTTTCACGCCACTCGGTACCTGATGCAGGCGAACCGGCTCGCTGTAGGGAAGGTTCGGAACCGTCATACGCCGACCTCCGCCCAGTCGGGACCGGCCACGACCGCGTCGAACGTCTGAACCCCTAGTTGAACCCGGCTGTTCAGGGCATAGGCGGCCAACGCGGCCCCGGCGGCGGGATCCTCGCTCTCATAGACATTGCGGGCCAGACCCTCCGCCAGGACGATGGGGTCATTGTCGCGCAGCGGCGTTTCCCAGGCCATCATGCGACCGTACAGGGCCTCGCCCAGCTTGCGCATCTTCTTGCCGACCGAGATGTCGCCGACGCCGAGTTCTCGCAAGGCATTGTCCAGCGCCGAGACATAGGTGTCGAACAGGTCCTGACCGATCTCGCCCCCGCGCTCACCCTCGTCTCGCAGGCGCATAACCAGCAGCAGCACATGCAGGGTGTAGAGCTCGAACCGGGCATCGATTCGGTCAGCCACGCCCAGCCGGGTGTAAAAGCCGGGATCGCGGGCCTGGCGCACCGCCAGTTCATACAGCGTCTGGCCCAGACGCTCTCGGGGACGGATACGGAACAGATTCTGAAGCATGATCAAACGGCCCCTTTTCCGCCGCGCCGTTGAACTAGGGCTCGGGTCCGGTTAGGTCAAAGACCTTGTTGAAGTCGCAGGCGCCGCACATGCTCCATTCCAAGCTCCTTATCGCCGCCCTGTCGGCTGCGGCCCTCGCCGCGGCATGCGCCCCCGTGGTGGGCCAGAACGGTTTCCAGGCCATCGACGCCAAGCCCGCCGACATCGTCGCGGGCACGGACACCAAGCAGACGGTGCTGACCAAGCTCGGCACGCCGTCAACCACCTCGACCTTCGAGCGCGACAATGTCTGGTATTACATCAGCCAGGTGACCGAAAAATACACCTACAACCGCGCCCACGTAACGCAGCGGTCCGTGACCGAGATCACCTTCGATGACGCCGGTCAGGTGTCGGCGGTGAACTCCCTCGGTCTGGAAGACGGCCGGGTCGTCGCCATGAACGGTCGCGAGACCCCGACCCGCGGACGCCAGCTGACCATCCTGGAACAGCTGCTGGGCAACGTCGGTCGCGGCCAGCTGCCTCGCACTGACGAGGACACGCCCGGCCAGCAGCGCCGGGAGTAGCGCACAAAGTCTCCGTCCCTCCCCTTCAGGGAGGTAGAAAACAAAAACGCCCCGGAAATTGCTCTCCGGGGCGTCGTTCGTTTTGCCGTGTCGGCCTCAACCAGCGCGAAGCGCGACAGGCCAACAAGGCCGCTTCAGAACACCTTGCCGCTGGCCAGCACCGCCAACAGAAGCAGGGCCACGATGTTGGTGATCTTGATCATCGGGTTCACCGCCGGGCCGGAGGTATCCTTGTAGGGATCGCCAACCGTGTCGCCTGTCACGGCGGCCTTGTGCGCCTCGGAGCCCTTGCCGTGGACGACGCCGTTCTTGTCGGTGAAGCCCTCTTCAATGACCTTCTTGGCATTGTCCCAGGCCCCTCCGCCCGAGGTCATCGAGATGGCCACGAACAGGCCGGTGACGATGACGCCCATCAGCATGGCACCGAGCGCGGCAAAGGCCGTGGCCTTGTCCGAGATCGACAGAACCGCGACGAACAGAACGATCGGCGACAGCACGGGGAGCAGCGACGGCACGATCATCTCCTTGATCGCCGCCTTGGTCAGGATGTCGACCGCCCGACCGTACTCGGGCTTGACCTCATAGGTCATGATGCCCGGGTTCTCACGGAACTGGCGACGGACCTCGGCCACGACGGCCTCGGCGGCGCGGCCCACCGCCATCATCGACATGCCGCCGAACAGAAAGGGCAGCAGCCCCCCGAACAACAGGCCGACGACGACATAGGGGTTGGTCAGGGCGAAATCGATCTGACCCATGCCCGCGAAGAAGGGATAGACGGCGGCGTTCACCGGGTCCGAGAAATAGGCCAGGTCCGACGTATAGGCCGCGAACAGCACCAGCGCGCCGAGACCGGCCGAACCGATCGCGTACCCCTTGGTCACCGCCTTGGTGGTGTTGCCGACGGCGTCCAGGGCGTCCGTCACGTGACGCACGTCCGCCGGAAGGCCCGCCATTTCGGCGATCCCGCCCGCGTTGTCGGTGACCGGACCGAAGGCGTCCAGGGCCACGATCATCCCCGCCACGCCCAGCATGGTCGTGGTGGCGATGGCGATGCCGAACAGGCCCGCCAGCTGAAAGCTGGCGACGATGCCGACGATGATGGTCAGCGCCGGCAGGGCGGTGGATTCCAGCGAAACCGCCAGACCCTGGATGACATTGGTGCCGTGGCCCGAAACCGAGGCGTTGGCGACCGACCGCACCGGCCGGAAGTTCGAGCCGGTATAGTATTCGGTGACCACCACGATAGCCGCAGTCACGGCGAGACCGACCATGCCGGACCAGAACAGACTCATCGGCTCGATGGTCAGGCCTGTGTTGGTGACGATCGGTCCGGTGACCAGAGTGTCGATGACGAAATACACAGCGATCGCCGACAGGATGCCGGTGACGATCAGGCCCTGATACAGGGCCCCCATGATGTTCTGGCTCTTGCCCAGACGGACGAAGAAGCTGCCGATGATCGAGGTCACCACGCAGATGCCGCAGATCGCCAGCGGCAGCAGCATCATGGTTTCGACATAGGGCTGTTCGCGGAAGAAGATCGCCGCCAGCACCATGGTGGCGACCGTAGTCACCGCATAGGTCTCGAACAGGTCGGCGGCCATGCCGGCGCAGTCGCCGACGTTGTCGCCCACGTTGTCGGCAATGGTCGCGGCATTGCGGGGATCATCCTCGGGGATGCCGGCCTCGACCTTGCCGACCATGTCGCCGCCCACGTCGGCGCCCTTGGTGAAGATGCCGCCGCCCAGTCGCGCAAAGATCGAGATCAGCGAGGCACCGAAGCCCAGCGACACCAGACCGTCAATGACCTCGCGGCTGGTGCTTTCGAAGCCCGCGCCCAAGGTCAGGAAGGCGTAGTAGCCGGCCACGCCCAGAAGCGCGCCGCCCGCCACGAACATGCCGGTGATGGCACCCGAGCGGAAGGCCAGGTCCAGACCCTTGCCCAGACTCTCGGATGCGGCCTGGGCCGTGCGGACGTTGGCCCGGACCGAGATCAGCATGCCGGCGAACCCGGCCAGGCCTGACAGCACCGCGCCGATGACGAAGCCGATCGCCGCCCAGGGCCCGATCAGCAGGTATGCCGCGATCAGGATCACGACCCCGACCATGGCGATGGTGGTGTATTGGCGGCGCAGATAGGCCGAGGCCCCTTCCTGGATCGCCGCGGCGATCTCGCGCATCTTGTCGTTGCCGGTGCTGGCCTTCATCAACGAGGCGGTCTGGACGAGGCCGTAAAGCACTCCCAGCGCGCCTGCGGCGATGACCAGCCACAGATAGTTGCTCATGACGTTTCCAAATCCTGTGAACTTCAAACGCCCGGTCCCTTGGCGCGGTGGGCGTTAACCGCCTTTGTCCGCCTTCCGGTCCCCCCGTGCGTACCGGACGCATCTTGCGTCCTTGGGGAATTGCGGCGGAAACGTGCCAAATGCCGGGGGCCGACGCAACAGCGTTGGTGAACGAAGTTTAGCCGGCCTGTACGCCGGTGCGGCGACGCGGTGCCTGGCTGACCACCTCGACCCGGACGACCGAGCCCCGTCCGGCGATCGCAGCGGCTGATCGCATCAGGCTGGCCGACACGGCTGTGGCGTCGATCACGGTCCAGTCATCCGCCACCGTGAACGGCGTCCGATGCCCGGCACGCACGAGGGCATCACGCAGGAAGGCCTCTTTCGGCCGCATCGACTCCGCGGTCGCCTGGCCGCCGAGATACAGCCGCAGCGTCACAAAGACGTAGTTGCGCAGACGTCCGCCCGCGATGACCGGCAGGCCCACGCCCGGCATGCTGATGTTGACTCCGCCCGGAGCCGGCTTCTCGCCAGCCAGAGCTTCGCCCCGCACGGCGAGAACCGGCAGGGCGGCGGAGGCGGCGATGAGGTCACGACGGCGCATGGAGACATGTTGATCGCTACGCCTTGAGATTTCGTTGTCAGCCGTGGGTGAATCCGGTCTTGTCGAATTTGACCGGCTGACCGCCAAAGCGGGCGACGACGCCCTGCCCCGCCGTGACGCGCCCGATCTTCGTCAGTCGCAGATGGCGGCGCTCAGCCTCGCGGCGCAGGCCGGCCTCGTCGCGCGGCGCGGCGGCGAAGGCGATTTCATAGTCGTCTCCGCCGGTGACCAGTTTCTCGAGTGCGGCCTGTTCGTCGACCCGCTCGTCCAGCCAGGCCTGACCGGCCGCGGACCGGGGCACAGCCTCCAGAGCGATTTCGATGCGCACGCCTCCGGCCTCCGCCAGATGGCCGAGATCCGCGATTAGCCCGTCCGACACGTCGATCGCAGCGGTCGCCATGTCCCGGATCGGAACGGCGAACTCGGTGCGCGGCTGGGGCATGCGGTAATGATCGGACAACGAGGCGAGCCGCTCCGTGTCGAGGGACAGCTTTCCCTGAACCGCCTGCAGACCCAGCCAGCCGTCGCCGATCGCGCCTGTCACGAACACCAGATCGCCCGCCCTGGCGCCGGCGCGGGCCACGGCGAGCCCTTTGGGTATCCAGCCCGCCAACGTCATGGAGAAGCTGGCCGGACCGGGCGTCGCTACCGTATCGCCGCCGAGCAAGGCGACGCCAAATGTCTTCTGGTCGACGCGCAATCCATCGCAGAACATCATCCGCTCGGGCCAGCCGCAGCGTTCCGACCAGTGGCAGGCCAGCAGATAGCCGAACGGCTCGGCGCCCTTGGCCGCAAGGTCCGACAGGTTCACCCGCATCAGCTTGCGGGCCACAGTGTCCAGCGGATCGGTAGGCAGGAAGTGAACGCCCTCGACCATTGCGTCCTTGGTCAGGACAAGGTCATGACCGGAGCGCGTGGGCACGACCGCGACGTCGTCCTGCAGGCCGCGGCCCCATTCCGGATGGGCCAGAGGCGCGAACAGCCGCCGGATGGTCTCGAACTCGCCGGCGACGTCAACCGAGGGCATGCGCTCTTCTAGGTTTTGGGCCGCGCGTCCCGGGCGACCCCGTCCAGCGCGGCGTTGACAAATTTGGCCTCGGCGTCGTCGAAGAAGGCCTTGGCCAGTTCAACATATTCATCAATGACGATCTCGCGAGGCACGTCCTGACGCTCGCGTAGCTCCCACGCTCCGGCGCGAAGCAGCGCCCGCAGCGTCGAATCCAGCCGTTCCAGCCGCCAGTTGGACGCCAGCCGCGCCTTCACGGCCTCGTCGATCTCGCGTTGTCCGGCGACCACGCCGCGCACGATCCCGGCGAACCAGTCCTCGTCGGCCTCGGCGAGCGGTTCGCCCTCGATGTCGGCGTCAAAGCGATGGTTCGAGAACTCGGCGATGACCGTTTCGACGCCCTCCCCGGCCAGTTCCATCTGGTAGAGGGCTTGCACGGCGGCCAGACGCGCCACGGTGCGTGCACGCCGCTGTCGGCTGGTCAGCTTTGGCTCGGCCCCAACCTGAGCAAGATGGGGTTTTTCGGCCTCGGCGAGTTGCTCGAGAACGGACTTGAGGCTGGCGGGTTCGGTCACCCGCCCAGTCCTACGCGCAGCCGCTTGCGCAAGGCAATGAGGTCAAGGCAGGCGCGGGCCGCGCCGCCGCCCTTGTCGCCCTCGCTGAGCCGCGCACGGGCCCAGGCCTGGTCTTGGTCCTCGGTCGTCAGGATGCCGTTGCCGATGACCACGCCGTTGAGGCCGAGACTGCGAATTCCGGCCGCCGACTGATCCGAGACGATCTCGAAATGGTAGGTTTCGCCGCGGATCACACAGCCAAGGGCGACAAAGCCGTCGTAGCGCGGCGCGGTCGGATAGCGCCCCGCCTCGACCGCGAGGGCGATCGCCGTCGGCACCTCCAGCGCGCCGGGCACTGAGACGACGTCGAACTCCACATCCTGCGTCCGAAGGACGTCCTTGGCCCCTTCCAGCAGGGCGTCGGCCAGGTCGCCATAGAAGCGCGCCTCGACGATGAGGACGCGTACAGGTTCGCTCAGGATTGGTCTTCTCCGTCCATGTCGCGCCAGCCGACGATGCGCAGGCCATAGCCTTCAAGCGCAGCAGGGTTGGGGCGGGTCGAACTCATCACGATCATGTCGCGCACGCCGAGATCAAGCAGGATCTGCGCGCCGACGCCGTAGTTACGGATGGAGCGGTCGACGGCCGCCGGCTTCTCGGATCCCGCCAGACGCTCGGCCAGACCGTGCAGGTCCGGATCACGCAGAAACACCGTTACGCCCGCGCCGTGGTGTTCGCTGATCGCCTTGAGAGCCTGCGGAATATAGCTTTGGCGAGCCTCGACATGACCCAGCAGGTCGGCGGCGAAATCAACCTGATGCATGCGCACGAGGGTCGGCTTGCCGGCGTCGATCTCGCCGTGGACCAGGGCCACATGCTCGGCGCCCTCGATGGTGTTTCGATACAGCATCAGCCGGAACGGCCCGCCATGGACGCTCTCGAACGGCGTATCCATGACCCGCTCGACATAGCGTTCGGTGCGACGGCGATAGGCGATCAGATCGGCGATGGTGCCGATCTTCAGCCCGTGCAGTTGGGCGAAGGCGACGAGGTCGGGCATCCGGGCCATCGAACCGTCGTCGTTCATGATTTCGCAGATCACCCCGGCCGGAGTCAGCCCGGCCATGCGGCTGATGTCGACGGCCGCCTCGGTGTGACCGGTTCGGACCAGCACGCCGCCTTCGCGCGCGACCAGCGGGAAGACATGGCCCGGCGAAACGATGTCGTCGGCTCCCTTGGTCGGATCCGACGCGACCTGCACCGTACGCGCGCGGTCGGCGGCGGAGATGCCCGTCGTCACCCCCTCGCGCGCTTCGATCGAAACGGTGAAGGCCGTGCCCATGCTGGTGCGGTTGTCTGAAGCCATCGGCGGCAGGCGCAGTTGGCGGGCCCGCTCCGAGGTGATGGCCAGGCAGATCAGGCCGCGCGCGTGTCGGGCCATGAAATTGATCTGGTCCGGCGTGGCGAACTGGGCCGGTATGATGATGTCGCCCTCATTCTCCCGATCTTCGGCGTCGACCAGGATATAGGGTTTGCCGTTGCGGGCATCCTCGAGAATGTCCTCAATGGGACTGATCGGGCTGTCGTTATGGTTTGCTGCGAGCTGCATCACGCCGTCTCCTGCCACCGCGCGAGGTATCGCGCCAGCATGTCGATCTCCAGATTGACCGCATCGCCGGCTTTCAGCGCGCCCAGAGTCGTGGCCTCCCAGGTGTGGGGAATGATGTTCAGGCCGAAGGTCCGCCCGTCGACGGTATTGACGGTCAGTGACACGCCATCGACCGTGATCGAGCCCTTGGCGGCGATATAGCGGTGCAGTGGCTCCGGTGCCTCGATGTCGATCCGGTGCGACCCGCCCTCGGGTGTGATCGCAACCACCCGGCCCAGCCCATCGACATGGCCTGACACGACGTGACCGCCCATCTCGTCACCCAGCTTCGCCGCGCGCTCCAGATTGACCCGGTGCCCCTCGGTCCAGTCGCCGAGACTCGTCCTGGACAGGGTCTCGCCCGATACCTCGATCGCGAACCAGCCGGGGCCGGTCTCGATGACGGTCAGGCAGCAACCGGCGTGGCTGATCGAAGCCCCCAGATCGATACCCGACGTATCCCATGCCGACTCGATCTCGTATCGTCGATCCCGCTCGGTCTGCCGGACCGAACGGACGCGGCCGATGTCTGTGACGATGCCCGTGAACATCAGAGGCCAGTCCCGAAGTGTAGAGCCCGCATTTCGGTTGGGGTCACGCGACTAGTCATCTTGCCTCTCGTATCGTTCCCAGAGGTCGTCACCGCAAGGCTCCACCGCAAGGCGTCGGAACCGCGGGGCGTCGGAAAGCCGCGCCAGTGCCAGGGCCGCGACGCAGGGCCGCCCCTCACCCCCCAAAAGGATCGGGGCGCGGAACCACTCCAGTCGATCCACCAGCCCCGCGCGCAGGAAGCTGGCCGCCACCTGTCCTCCGCCCTCGATCAGCACCGACGAGATCCCGCGGCGCTTGAGCGCAGACAGACTGGCCGCGACGGAAGGCCGGTCGCCATCCGCCTCGATGCGTTCGACAACCGCTACCCCGACAGGGGCGGGGTCGGCGACCGTCAGGATCAGGCTGTCGCCTTTTGCCACACGGGCGGTCGGCGGCGTCCGCAGGCGGCTGTCCAGTACCACGCGCAGGGGCTGATCCACGGTCCGGCCGGGCAGCCGTGCGGTCAGCTCTGGATCGTCAGCCAGAATGGTCTCCACGCCGACCAGAATGGCGTCATGTGCCGCGCGCAGTCGGTGGCTTTCCAGCCGCGCCGTCTCGCCGGTTATCCATTGGCTCTCGCCGGACGCGGTCGCAATCCGGCCATCGAGCGAGGTGGCCAGCTTCAGGGTGACACGCATCCTTTGGCTCGGAGGGCGCATCAGCTCTCGTCCAGACCCTCGTCGCCCAGGAACCGGGCAAAGTCGCCGGTATGGCGGAAATCCTTGTAGACCGAGGCGTAGCGGACATAGGCGACCTCATCGACCGACTTCAGCGCCTTCATGATGAAGTCACCGACGGTCGAGGACGGGATTTCTGTCTCGCCCAGGCTTTCCAGCTGACGGGTGATGCGGCTGACCAGCTGTTCGATCTGTTCGGCCTGTACCGGTCGTTTGCGCAGGGCCACGTTCAGCGACCGCTCCAGCTTGTCCCGGTCGAACGGGGCACGGCGGCCGTTGCGCTTCAGGATCACCAGTTCGCGCAACTGGACCCGCTCGAAGGTAGTGAAACGCCCTTGGCAGTTTGGGCAAGACCGCCGACGACGAATGGCCGCGCCGTCATCCGACGGGCGGCTGTCCTTCACCTGGGTGTCCTGATGACCGCAGAAAGGGCATTTCATCGGCGGGCTATCCGTAGATCGGGAAGCGACGCGTGAGCTCGCGCACCTCGCCCGCGACGCGTTGCGACACGCCGGCGTCGGCCTCGTCCGTGCCCTTCATCGAGTCGATCACGTCGGCGATCCAGTGGCCGACCTGCTGGAACTCGGCCACACCGAATCCGCGCGTGGTGCCCGCCGGAGTGCCGACGCGAACGCCCGAGGTGATGGTGAACGGCGCGGTGTCGAACGGTACTCCGTTCTTGTTGCAGGTCATCAGGGCGTGCTCCAGCGCCGCCTGGGTCGCCTTGCCGGTCACGCCCTTGGGCCGCAGATCGACCAGCGCCAGATGGCTGTCGGTACCGCCAGAAACGATGGCCGCGCCGCGCTCGACCAGCACGGCGGCCAAGGCCTGGGCATTGGTCACCACCTGTCGCGCATACAGTTTGAACTCTGGCTTCAAGGCCTCGGCGAAGGCCACGGCCTTGGCGGCGATGACATGCTCAAGGGGCCCGCCCTGCAGGCCCGGGAAGACGGCGGAGTTGATCTTCTTGCCGATCTCCAGGTCGTTCGACAGCACCATACCGCCGCGCGGCCCACGCAGGGTCTTGTGCGTCGTGGTGGTGACGATGTGCGCGTGCGGCAGAGGATCGGGATAGACGCCGCCGGCGATCAAGCCTGAATAGTGGGCCATATCGACCATCAGATAGGCACCGACCGAATCGGCGATCTCGCGGAACCGCTTGAAGTCGATGTGGCGGCTGTAGGCGGAGGCTCCGGCGATGATCAGCCTCGGCTTTTCGCGCTCGGCCATCTCGGCCACATTGTCATAGTCGATCAGGTGATCGTCCTGGCGCACCGTATAGGTCACCGGCCGGAACCACTTGCCCGACTGGTTGGCGGGCGAGCCGTGCGTCAGATGGCCGCCGGCGGCCAGATCCATGCCCAGGAAGGTGTCGCCGGGCGTCAGCAGAGCCTGGAAAACCGCCTGGTTAGCCTGGGCCCCCGAGTGGGGCTGGACGTTGGCGAAGGCGCAGCCGAACAGTTGTTTGGCGCGCTCGCGGGCCAGGTTCTCGGTCACGTCGACGTATTCGCAGCCGCCATAATAACGGCGACCGGGATAGCCCTCGGCGTATTTGTTGGTCAAAACCGAGCCCTGCGCCTCCAGCACCGCCTTCGAAACGATGTTTTCGGAGGCGATCAGCTCGATCTGCTCTTGCTGCCGTGCCAGCTCGCCCTGGATGGCTCCGAACACGTCGGGATCGGCCTCGGCGAGGGTCTTCGAGAAATACGCGTCATGGATAAAGGCGGTCACGTCAGGTCCTCGAAATGGCGGCGCTTCATTTAGCCCCCTCCCCACCCGACCACAACATGTGGTGGGTCACTGCGTCGCCAACGCCCGTTTGAGCTTGGCGATCGCGATCCGCTCCAAGCCCTTGGGCTCCGACGCCGGGCCGATCGCCGAGGCTTCGATGCCAGTGGCGACATGGATGACCGAGCATTTCAGGTAAGGCCCGTTGCGCGTCAGTTCGACGATCACTTCG
>Ga0105047_10000780_pt1 | contig 55484 bp, 48 predicted proteins | sample MAT04_FD_78384 | JGI IMG/M metagenome (GOLD analysis project Ga0105047, IMG submission 78384) | Freshwater microbial communities from Lake Fryxell liftoff mats and glacier meltwater in Antarctica - MAT-04 (megahit assembly) | ecosystem: Environmental > Aquatic > Freshwater > Ice > Liftoff... | reverse complement strand
TGCGCACCCACCGCCTTCATGTGGCCATCGCGGTTGAGCGTCATGACGGTGCCGGGCTCCGTGGCCACGACTCGGTTGATCCCTTGAATCACATCCGGCGACCCGGTCAGGACGATGTCCCCCGTCACCGCGTCGTAGGTCGCTTTATCAGCCTTGCCGATACTGTGGGTGATGGTGCCGTCGGCTTCCGTCTTTTCCTGGGTAATGATGACCCGCCGGTCGCTGGTCGTTTCCGCAACGGCTTTCTCCAGGCCGCCACCTTTTTTCTTACCCGAAGCCTCATTCGGTTTCGGGGTCGCGGGTTTCGGTGCGCCAGCCTTCGGCTTCTCATCGTGCTTGAGATGCGCCGTCAGCTTGTCGCAGACCACGTTGAACTCGGGGTCCTTGACGACCACCTCACCAATGAAAACGGCGAGGTTCGCCTTTTGATCGAAGGTCGCCTCCAGCGCCGTAATCTCTGTCGGACCTTTGGATTTTTTCTCGACGGGTTTGTCCTTTTTCCCCGAGCCCGATTTGATCGGATCGCCGAGCCCGGTGTCGAAAAGCGACGCGGGAGCGGATTCGTTGTTTTTCGCGGCCGCGGGGCGGGAAGGCGTGAGCGCTTCGATCTGCTTGAGGAGATCGGTCTCAGACAGCGGCCTTTCGCCCGGCTTTTGGGCAAAGGTGGCTGGACACAGCAGCGCGGCGATGGTGAGAGCGAGGAGAGGTTTGGGTTTCACTTGGCTTTGGGCTCTGGAGTGGCGGGTTTCTGGGTGGTTTCTTCGTCCAGGTTATAAATCAGCATGTGCACCTTGCCGCCGAGGCCGCCCTGCTTGGTTTTGAGGTTGAAGACCATCGTATTGCCGGTGATCTCGAAGTCTTCGCGTTTGATCTTCACCTGCTTCTGCGCGGTCAGCACGCTCGTCGTAAGGTCGAGCACCGAAGCCGGGAAATCCATGACCATCTCGCTCTCTCCCTGGTCGTCGAAGGTCTCCACCTGGAGTTGCGCCATTTGAATGTGGGTTTCGTCGATCTTGGTCGCCACACCGATCAGAAAGCGCATCTGCATTTTCCCCTCCGCGTCGCGATACGGAATGTTCAGCCCGAGCGCATCGCGGCCATTCGGAATGGGCACGTCGATCGCCTTGGGCGGCGCATTCTCGTCCACCGGCTTATCCTTTTTCTTTTTGTCCTTCTTGCTCTTTTTTTCCCCGGCCTCCTTTGAGTCGGGCTTTTTGGATTTGTCGTCAGCGGATTTCTCGGCAGCCAATCCTGCGGACAGGAGACCGGCGAGAATCATCGCGACGAGCTTAGCGGACGAGCTCATGGATTTGACGTAATTGTTTCAATAAGGCGGGCAATTGTGCGAGCGGAATTTGATTGGGTCCATCGGACAACGCCATGTTCGGATCCTCGTGCGTTTCGATGAAAATGCCATCGCAACCCGCCGCCACTGCCGCGCGCGCCAGCACCGGCGCCAGGACACCATCGCCACCCGTCTTGTCACCTGCCCCACCCGGACGCTGCACGGAGTGTGTGGCGTCGAAAATGACCGGGTATCCCGCTTCACGAATCCAGTAGAGAGAGCGCATGTCGGCCACGAGGTTATTGTAGCCGAAGGTCGTGCCGCGTTCCGTAAAAAAGAACTGGTCGTTGCCGAAGGCGAGCAGTTTATCGGCGATGTTTTTCACATCCCACGGGGCGAGGAACTGCCCCTTCTTCACATTGACCACGCGCCTCGTCTCCGCCGCCGCCTGGATGAGATCGGTCTGCCGGCAGAGGAACGCCGGGATTTGCAAAATATCGATATACTCCGCCGCGATGCGCGCCTCTTCCGGCGAATGTACGTCGGTCGTCACCGGAACGCCCAGGTCCTTCCCGATCGCCGCGAGAATCTGGCAGCCGGCGCGCGGGTCCATCCCGCGAAAGGATTTTCCCGAGGTGCGGTTGGCCTTGTCGTAGCTCGCCTTGAAGACGAACTGCACACCCGCCTGCGCGGCCGCGTCCTTGATCTGCCGCGCCATGTGCCAGACAAACTCCTCCGACTCGATGACGCACGGGCCGAGGATGAACAACGGTGCCGGGCCACCCAGCGACACCGGCCCGATCGAGAACACGGGAACAGCCACGCGGCTCAGGCTCCGTAGCTCTTGGTGAAACGCTTGCGACTTTCCTCCGGCACGGGAGCCGGAGCAGGTTCGGATGCCGCTGCCGGAGCGGGAGCGGCCGAGACGGGCGCGGGTGCGGGCGCGGGTGCGGGCGCGGGTTCCGGTTCGGGTGCGCCCCCAGCCAGCGGCTCCGGTTCGGGATCGATGACCAGCGATTCGCCGGGATGATAACCTTCGGTTCGCGCCGCCACATACTCAAACGCCTGCTCCATATCGGTCAGCGCGCTGTCCACGATCTTCTGTTCTTCTGCCGTCAAGTTGCCCTCCATCTTCAGCCGGAGCACCGTGAGTTGATCGATCAACATCCGCGCCATCGGAATGTTCAGATAGGCTTTGCCGGTCTGCGGATCGGGCATCTGACCGAGGCAATGCGCCGTGTTCTGCGTCTGCATCATGATGAACTGGATCAAGATCTGCGTCATCTCGCCCGCTTCGGTATTGGAGGTTTGGACTTCGGCCATAGAGCGAAGACTATGCGCCCGCCTCGGAATCGCGCGAATGAAATTTCACCGGGCAGCGATTCGGCTCGCCGGAACACTCGCCGGAAACAAGGCGACCATGTTTTCGTCTCTCTTTCTGCCGGCGCGCCATCAGCGTCCTGGGGGCGATGGCCATCTGTCCGCTCGCGGCCCTGCTGCTCGTGTCCTCCATCACGCTGCCCGAGACGGCAATCTTCGACGAAACCGCCGTCACCTCCGCTGCCTTCGCCACCCAATGGCGATCAACCGGTGCTCATCGTCACCGGCGAAACCGACGAACGCCTCCCGCTGCCTTACGTGAACCGCGACGCCGCTGTCCGGCGAAACTCGGGCGCCAAAGTGGAGATGAGCGCCTACCCGAACGCCAACCACAACGGGCGGTTACGAGAACAACCAAGCTCCCGGATCGCTCTCCCTAAGAAGATGGGCGGACGACGGCGGTGACCGCAGGCTGCGTGAAGTATTTCTGCGCAACGGCGCGGACTTCTTCGAGCGTCAGCGCCTCGATCTGGCGGCGTTGCTCGAGGTGGTAGCTGTGGCCGAGACCGTAGAGTTCATTCAGCGCGGCCTGAAAGGCGAAGGCGCCGTTGCTCTGATTGCGAATTTCCTGCTGGCCGATGTTCTTTTCTTTCGACCGCGCGAATTCCGCAAACGTGAGGCCGTCCCGGGCGAGCTTGGCGATTTCGTCGAAAAGCGCGGCTTTGACGTCGCCGAGTTTTTCCGGCGCGGTGCCGAGGTAGAAGGTGAACATCCCGCGGGCCAGGCCGCTCATGTGGCTGCTGCCGACGAAGTAAGCGAGGCCCATCTCTTCCCGGATCCGCAGGAAAAGGCGCGAGCCGAGGTCACTGCACGCTTCGTCGATGATCTCGAGCGCAGGCACATCCGCGCTGAACAAATCGACCCCCGGAAATCCGACCATGAGCACAGCCTGCTCCTTATCTTTGAGCGCCTCCACTTCGCGCGACTCGGCGAACGCTGCCGGCTCCGGCACCGCGGCCAGTTCAAGCTGGCCGGATGGCAAACCGCCGAGCAGTTGCTCAGCCAGCGCACTTACTTCCTCCGCGTGGACGTCGCCGAAAACGGCGAGGACGCCATTGCGCGCGACGACGTAGCGGTCGCGGAAGGCGAGGAGATCGGCCGGAGTAAGACGGGCGACGGATTCGGGCGTGCCCGCACCGCGCAGACCGTATGGATGGCTGCCGAAAAGTTGTCCGCGAAGAAGATTGCGGGCGACGACCGTCATCTCTTCCTCCTCGGCTTTGATCGCCGCGAGTTGCGCTTCCTTTTCGCGAGCCACGGCCTTTTCCGGCATGGTCGCGTTCATTAAGACGTCGGCGAGGATTTCCAAACCGTTGCGGAAGTCCGGGCGCATGACGCGGGTGGAGATGCTGAGGCTGTTGTTGCCCGCATCGCTACCGATGCCGCCGCCGAGTTCCTCGATCTCATCGGCGATCTGGCCGGCGGTGCGCGTCTTGGTGCCTTTGAGCAGGACTTTGGAAAGAAGCCGGGTGAGACCATTGTTCGAGGCGGTCTCGGCGAGGAGGCCGGCTTTGAAGGCGGCATTGATCGAGACGAGCGGGAGGCGGTGATCTTCGCGGACAAGGAGGCGCAGGCCGTTCGACAGCTCGAACTTTTGGATCGCGCCCGCGGTGATGGCCGGCGCGGCGACAGCAGCGCTGGCGAGGGAACCGGGCGGATTGAGCGAGACGACGCTGAGGTTGTTATCCGTGAGATGCGTGGTGAGCACGCGCTGAATGTCGGCTGTGGTGACGCGCTGGATGGCTTCGAGGTAGTCGCGAGAGAAGTCGAGGTTGCGGGCGAGGAGCCAGTTCGAACCAAGATCGGAGGCACGTCCGCGCATCGTCGTCACGGCCTGCAACTGGTGGCTGAGCGCGCCTTTCCTGGCCTTGGCGAGTTCGCGATCGGTCACGCCTTTTTCACGCAGTCGCTCGACCATGCGGAGGATCTCGGCCTGGACTTCGACGCGCTTGCCCGGATCGAGCACGGCATCGACTCCGAACAGCCCCGCCTGTCCCGGCGCATAACACCACGCGTCCACGGAATGCACCAGCGCGAGGTCTTCGCGCAGCACCTTGTAGAGATGCGAGCTCCGCCCGCTGCCGAGGACGACCGCCGCGACATCGAGCGCCGGGATGTCGGGGTGGGATGTGGGCGGGATGTGCCAGGCGAGATGCAGGCGGGTGAGTTCGGTCGGGAATTCGATGTGCGACTCGCGGCGCCCGAGTTGTGGCGGTTCCTCCGGGATATAGACGGGCGGCATGCTCCGGCGGGGATGCGCGGCGAAAAGCTCGCCGAGTTGCGCCCGCACGCGGTCGCCGTCCACGTCACCGACCACGACGAAGAACATGTTGTTCGGCACGTAGCGGCGCTTGTAGTAGGCCATCACTTCGTCGCGCTGGAGGCCATTGAAGACATCGAGGTAGCCGATGATCGGGTGCCGGTAGGGATGTTCGCGAAAGGCGGTTGAGAAGAGCGCGTGGCCGCTCATCCGGTCCGGGTCGTCGTTGCCCATGGCAAATTCCCGCCGGATGACCTCCTGCTCCTTCACGTATTCGTCGGCCGGCAGCGTCGAGTTCATCACCGCGTCGGCGAGCAGGTCGATGGCGACGGGCACGCCCTTGGCGGGAATATCGATCCAATAGACGGTGCGGTCGAAGGACGTGTAGGCGTTGATATAGCCACCGGCGTCCTGGACGCTCTGGGCAAAGGCGCTCGCGCCGCGCGTGGGCGTGCCTTTGAAAAGCATGTGCTCGAGGAGATGCGAGATGCCGCCGCCAAGATGCCTTCCTTCGTGAATGCTGCCCGTCTCGACCCACACCTGCACGCTGGCCACCGGGGCGCTGTGGTCTTCCTGCACGATGATGCCGAGGCCATTGGGCAGAGTCGAGGCGCGCGCGGTGACGACCGGAAAGAGGATGGCGTCCGAGGGAGACGGAGCCGAGGCGGAATGCGAATGCGTCATAGGGGCAGGAAAATGGTCCATCATCGGACGGGAGGAAACCGAAAGCTGGGCCACCGACACCGCGGCGGGCCGGGCTTGCGCGGGGTGCTTAGCGGAGTTCCTCCGCGGGCTGACACTGTTGGACCAGCGCCTTTTCCGGCAGGAAGGGGACGACGAAGGCCTCGTGAAAGCCGTAGCCGCCGCCGAAGTCTTCGACGGAATCGGTGTCCGTTTTGCCGAAGATGCCCTCGCGAATGAAATTGAAAACCATCTCGCCGAAATCCTCGCCGCGCCGCACGCCCCAGTAGGCGAAGACGGTCACCACCATTGGGCCATATTGCTTCAGCGCAAACTGGCGGATGCCGTCGAGCAGTTGCGGCCCGTTGACGTGATCGGTGGATTCGCGGGCCTTTTTGCGGGCCTTGACGGTGAAATCGAGCGCGTCGCGGAGGAAGAGGTAAGCCTCGCGATCGTAGCGGGAATCCTGCTGCACGATGAGGTCGAGTTTTTCACCGAAGTCGAGTTTCTGCATAGGTGGTTGCGCCGGAAACCTGTCGAAAACGCCTGCTGACGCCGCCGGGGGCCGCGCCTACATTGCACTTCCAACTACGTGAAAACGATTCACGCTTTCCAACTGCGCGCCGAAGCTAAGCACGAGGTCCGGCATCGTCAACTGGGACCTCTCGCTGGCATGCTGCTGGCGGGGTTGCTGACGCTGAACGCGGTGCCCGCCGCGCCTCCTGAGACGACGGCACGGGATGAATTGCGCGCCGCTGAGTTGATGACGGCGGCGCTTTTCGCCCGCGACGCCGGGAAGGAGGAGATGCGGAAAATGGAGTTCATCTATGCCGAGTTGACCGCGAAATATCCGCGCGACGCGGCGGTGAAGAATGCCTGCGGCGAATTTCTGTGGAGCGTAGGCGAACCCGCGCGTGCCGTGGAAGCCTGGCTCGCGGCGGAGGAAATTGATCCGAAGAGCGCCGTCGTGCTTGATCATCTCGGCGGCAGTTTCCTGGCCGCCGGCAATCCGAAAAAAGCGGCCCGCTATTATGCCCGCGCCACCGCCAGCGCGCCGGACAATGCGACGTATCACTACAATTACGCCAACGTCGCTTTTCTTTTCCGCCATGAGTTGCTCGACGCCGCCCGTCCCGATGCCGCCGCCATGCTCCACGATGCGCTCTCGCACTTCGCCGCAGCCACCCGGCTCGATCCGCTCAATGCCGAATATGCCCGGGCTTACGCCGAGACTTTTTACTCGGTGCCGAACCCGGACTGGCGCGCCGCCCTGCTGGCTTGGCAGCATTTTTATGAAATCACTCCGGGCAAGGATTTCGCCCTGCTGAACCTCGCTCGCGTCCACATGACACTCGGCAACAAACCCGAGGCCCGGGCAAGCCTCGCCCGAATCCAAAGCCCGGAATTCGACCGGCTGAAAACTCGACTCCTGGAGAGGATCGAAACCGAGTAAAGCACCGGGAAAGTCCTCCGTTCAGCCGATTTTCCAGAGTAAATGCAGGTTTTTGCACTGAAACGACTGAAGGGCCGGCCACGCTGAAAAATTCCCGGAACGAGCCATTGACGACCGCAATCTCCCCTCCTACGCTCTGAGCCCGCTTACCAAATTTTTACGTTCAACCTATTAGCCAAGGGAAATCACATGCCTGAAGTCATCGTTCGCAAAGGAGAGCCCATCGACCGCGCTCTCAAACGCCTCAAAAGCAAACTCGACGCCGAGGGGATCATGGACGAAGTCCGCCGCCTCCGCGCGTATGAGACTCCCACCCAGAAAACGAAACGCAAAGCCAAGGCCAACGCCAAGCGCGCCAAGGCAAAGTTTCGTTTCAACTCGAACTAAGTTTTTGCGGGCCTGGGCCCGCGACCAATTTTTGGTTTAGGAAACAGCCAGCCCGGCCCGGGCTGGTTGTTTTTTTTGCGCGAGGCCGGGCGGCTAGGCCTCGCATTCGCAGACGACGCGGAAGCCGACGTCGTTGGAGGAATAGTCCGGAAGGTTGAAATTGCGAGCCGTCGTCCGCAGGTTGGCCATCCGCGATTTCCAACTTCCTCCGCGATAGATGCGCTTGGAGTTCATCGTCGCGCTGCGCGGATTGACACGCTCCTTGCCTTTGTAGGCTTCAAAAAAATCGTGACACCACTCGAAGACGTTGCCCGCCATGTCCTCGATGCCGAAGGGACTGGCCCCGCGTGGGAAACTGCCCACCGGGGCGGTCTCCGCAAAGCCGTCGTCGATCACGGGATCGCGCCAGGGGAAGTTCGTCTGCTTGTCGGCAAAGTTCGCGAAGTGGCCGCCGTCCAGTCTTTCCCCCCACGGGAAAGTGCGCCCATCCATGCCGCGCGCCGCATATTCCCACTCCGCTTCCGTGGGCAACCGGTACTTCCTGCCCTCTTTCGAACTCAGCCATTGGCAGAATTTTTCCGCCTCCTTGCTGTTCACATAGACCACCGGATGATTGTTATCCGCCCACGACGCACGCTTGGTGAGGTGCGTGGGATCGAACTTCTCGTACTGGGCATTGGTGACCGGAAAGCGCGCCAGATAAAAGCAACTCAACGAAACCTGCGAAACCGGCTGCTCGTGAGGCGCCGCATCTCTCGACGCACTGCCCATGAAAAACGTTCCCGATGACACAAGGAGCATTTCGAGCCCGACGGGAGTGGTGAAATTAGGAAAGGTGAGCCGCTCCTGGGCGCGCGCGAGGGGCGAGGTGTGGATCGTTTCTTTCGGCGGAACAGGAACGGGAACGGGCTCGACCTTCTTCGCCGGCACGGCCGCGATCACCGGCTTGGGTGTGATCGCTGGCAGGGGAGCGATCGGAGCAGCAACCCGCGTGGGAGTCGCCAGCGGCGCCGGCGGCAGCCCGCTGGCTTCCTCGAGATATTCGTCGATCAAGTCCTCCGCCTGGCCGCCGGTCAGGCCAAGGCTTTCGCCGATGTTGCAGAGCGCGTCGCGCTGATCGTCGGTCATGTCCTCGCCATCCAGGGCGAGTTTCGAGAACCGCAGCATGCGCCGGAATTCGGACGCCGGATCCTGCGCGTCCGAAGGCGTGGCACCTCCAGTCGTGGACCCGGCTGGGGATGGGCTTCCAACCGTTGGAGCGGCGACAAACATCGTCGCGGCGACCCGTTCCGCTCCCACCCGGGCCAATTCCGCCTCCACCGCCGCGTGCATATCGTCGCGCGAGAGACCGAGCCCGCGTCCCCGCTCGTAAAGCCGCTTTTCATCTTCTTCCCGCAGCCGGTTTTCCCCCAGCGCGAAGAGGAGCAGCTTTTTGAATTCGCCCAGCGCTTCGAGGACGATCTGCGAGTGCAATTGCAAATCAAACTTCGCCCGCGCCTCGGCATCCAGCAGCTTCGTGCGCGCCTCGGCCAGGTAAGCCGGTGCGTCATCCATGCCCGCCCGCAGCATCTGCGAAAGCGGATTGCTCGGCTGATTTTTAAGCGGCAGTTTTTTCTGCCACCAGACAAGCAACTGCCGGCAGTTTTCCTCGATCTGGTCCGGGCTCGGATTCGATTCGTAGGACAGACAGAGCCGCGCGTAGAGATCCTCGGAGTTGTAATCTCTCCAGCCCTCCCACCGCATCGGGTTATCGGGAATCGGATTCGGTAACGCCACGCGCGAATGAAAATTGCAAACCGCTTAATCAGACCACCTTGATCTGGAGCAAATCCGCCGTCGCCGTCTCGATCTCACTGTCCGACAGGCCGGTGTTGCGCGCGATTTGCACGCGATTCTGGCGCCCGTAGGCATCCACGATCACCTCCAGCACCTGGTTTTCGTTGTAAGTGTAAGTCAGCTCGACCGGAGAACCCTTCGGCAGGAACGGCGGCAACTCGATGTCACAGATGCCGAGCGGCGTGCATTCGCCGGGCACCGTGCTTTCGCCTTCCACCACGCGGACGATGGCGTTCTTCATGTTCGCCTTCGCGGTGCCGAAGGAATTCTTCGTCTCCACCGGCACCGGCGTCATTTTGCGGATCATCGGAAACACGTATTCCTCCACTTTTCCATCGTCCCAAAGCACCACGCCCAGCGTGTGCGTGGTGATGTTCGTGACCTTGATCAGCGAGCCGTCTTCGCTGGAGAATTGGTCGCGCACTTCCTGCGGCAGCACGCGTTCGCCGAGCCGGTCTTCCTCGCTGAGAAGTGCGAGTACGCCCTGCACGGCCGCACCGATGGCCACGGCTTCATCCGGGCTCACGTCATCGGCCACCGGCACATTGGAGATCTGTTTGATCATCTCGCGCACCGACGGCATGCGCGTCATGCCGCCCGTGAGCAGGATGCGGTCGATCTTGCTCCAGTCCAAGCCCGACTCCTGCATCACGATTTCGCAGATCGTCTTGCACTTTTCGAGCAGGTGACGGCAGCGGTTTTCGTAATCGTCGCGCGTCAGGTCGAGCTTCACGCTCTTGCCGTTGTAGCTGTGGACGATGGTCGTCCGGCTACGGCTGGAAAGCTGGATTTTCGCGGTGACTGCGCGGTTGTAGAGATCCTGATAGCTTTGGAGATCGAGCAGCGGATTCTCGCCGTGGATTTTGTCGAATTCGTCGGCCACCCAATTGACGATCACGTCGTCCCAGTCCTTGCCGCCCAGCCGATGGTCGCCATTGCTCGCGAGCATGCGGATGTGGTGCGCCTCGATCTTCATGATCGTGACGTCGAACGTGCCGCCCCCAAGATCGAAAACGAAGACGGTCTGATCCGAGTCCAGCTTATCGAGCCCGTAAGCGAGGGCCGCCGCCGTCGGTTCGTTGATGACCTGCAAGACATTCAGCCCCGCGAGTTGCCCGGCATGCAGGGTGGCCGTGCGCTCGGCGTCGTTGAAATACGCCGGCACCGTGATCACCGCATCGGTCACCGGCTCGCCGAGATACTTTTCCGCATCGTTCTTCAGCTTCTTGATGATCAGCGCCGAAAGCTCCTCGGCGGAATAAATCTTCCCGTTAAACTCGCGGTGAAACTGCGCCTTGCTCTTGCCCATCTCGCGCTTCACGAAATCGACGATCTTCTCCGGTTCGGCGACGGCGTTTTGCTTGGCCAGCGTGCCGACGATGGCATTGGTGCCATCGAACAAAATGACCGACGGCGTGATGCGCTCGCTTTCCGCATTGGGGATAATCTGCGGTTTGCCGTAAGCGTCGATGTGAGCGATCGCGCAAAAAGTCGTTCCCAAGTCGATGCCGACAGCTTTTCGCGAGGAGGGGGCGGAATCAGATGCGCTCATGAAAGGAAGGGTGTAATTCTCAAATGTTGGGCGGGCAGAATAGGTGCCCTGCACGAAAAAGCATTCACTTTTGCGACGATGTACTCCCGAGCGCCACGAGGAAACCTTCTTTCCACTTTTTAATGATCACCTCCTCGGCACGCAATACCCGCCCTTTCCATGCGAATCCACGTTTTACGCTCCGAACGATCACCCCGTCGTCGTCGGGATCCTCGGCAATCTCGACCGCCACGGCGCGTTGCGTGTGCTTGTCGAGCTTGCCCGTGCCAACGGCCAGCATCACGACTTCGAGCCGCGCCAGCACCTCCACGATGAATTCACCATTGTGCTCGATGTTCGTATCCATCGTCTTCAGATGTTCGAGCAGCTTCAGAGCGTCGTCCGCCGGCAATCGGGCCGCTTCCGCGACTGAGTCCTGCATCTGGCGGTGGATCGCCGCCAGATCGTCGTAGAGCGAAATGAGATCGCGGATGATCGGCTTGTGCACGGATTCAAGCAGGAAGCCGTCCTTGTAGCCTTTCAGTTCCTCGTGCAGGGCATCGAACATCCGCTCGTTCAGCCCGTTCTTTTGGTCGAGCAGATCGTGCAGGCCATTGATCAAACCCGGCAGGTCGGCATGAGCGGCGACGGACTGCTCACTGGCCTTGTCGAGCTTGTGCAGCACGGTGGTATTTTCCCCGGCGGCCCGCGTCACCGCCTCTAGCCCCTGCACCAGCGGACGCAGCATCTGCGGGACGCTGACATAGGCCTTGGCCATGCGTTCCTCCACCCGGCGGGTGATTTCCTGCTCTTTATCCTCTTCCACCTGGCGGACGGCGGCCTGCCGATCCTCAATCTGCTGCTCAGCCTCTTGAAAGAGACCGCGCAACTGGGAATCGAAATCGGCGTCGAGGTTTTCTTCGGGGTGAGGCATACGCAGCCCTCATTTAGCGAAAACCACGCCAACCAGAGGTGTATTTCCACCGAAATCAACGTGGCTGACCGACCACTACGCTCCGTAAAAGTCGCGAATCGCCTGAGTGACGCCCGGAATGTCGTATTGCTTGGCCTCGATATCCACCGGCAAACCGTGCTCCCGCATCGTCTTCGAGGTGATCGGACCGATCGAAGCCGTCTTCAGGCCCGGAGGCAGCGGTAGCTGGAGCGCGAGGAAATTTTCGACCGTCGAGGAACTGGTGAACGTGATGAGATCCGCGCCCTCCGCGCGAAAACGCGCCAGCGCCCCGCTCACATCTTCGGTTTCCGGCACCGTTCGGTAGGCGATCGCCACATCGACGATCGCCCCGAGCCGCGTCAGTTCCTTTGGCAAAACATCCCGCGCCTGCTCGGCCCGCGCCAGGAGGATGCGCTGATTCTCAATCGTGCTGTCCTTCTGGAAAGCCTTCACCACCGCTTCGGCCACGTACTCCTCGGGCTGCAAATCCACATGCAGATGGAACTCCCGCACCCGCGCCGCCGTCGCCGGCCCGATGGCCGCGATGCGCACCCCGCCGATCTCCCGCGCATCGGTGAAAATCTTGTAGAACATCTCAAAGAAAGCGGTCACGCCGTTCGGGCTCGTGAAGACGATCCAGTCGTAGCTGTGCGCGTCCTGCACGAACTGGCCGAACTCAAACAAATCCAGCGGCGGTTCGATGCGGATCGTCGGCATCTCGAAGACATCCGCGCCGAGCTTCCGCAGCCCGGCGCTCAAGCCCCCGGCTTGTTTCCGCGTCCGCGTGACCACGATGCGTTTGCCGTAAAGCGGGCGTGTCTCGAACCAGTTCAGCGTCTCCCGCAGCGTCACCACCCCGCCCAGCACCGCGACCGCCGGCGCCTTGAAATTCGCCGCTTCGACCTTGCCCGCCATGTCCGCGAGCGTCCCGCGCAAGGTCTGCTGCCGCCCCGTCGTTCCCCAGCGCACCAGCGCCATCGGCGTCTCCGGCGCCGCGCCGTTCTCGATGAGCCGCGCCGTGATCACCCCGATCCGCTCCACGCCCATCAGCATCACTTTCGTCCCAGGCGTCGTCGCGAGTTGTTTGAAATCGAGGGAGCTTTCCGTCTTCGTCGGATCTTCGTGACCGGTAAAAATCGTGAGCTGCGCGGTGTGATCGCGATGCGTCACCGGGATGCCCGCGTACGCCGGCGCCGCAATCGCCGACGTGACTCCGGGAATGATCTCAAAGCGCAACCCCGCCGCCGCCAGCGCTTCCGCTTCTTCCCCACCGCGCCCAAACAGAAACGGATCGCCGCCCTTCAGCCGTACCACCCGCTTGCCCGCGCGCGTCTTCGCCACGAGTAGCGCATCGATTTCCTCCTGCTTCAGGGTGTGCTGCCCGGCCTTCTTCCCCGCGTAGATGATCTCCACTTCCGGCGGTGCCCAGGAGAGGATTTCCGGGTTGCAAAGATAATCATAGACCAGCACCTCCGCGCGCTCGACGACCTCCTTCACCTTCAGCGTCACCAACCCGAGATCACCCGGTCCCGCGCCTGCGAGATAACAGATTCCTTCCGGTTTGGTCTTGGCAGCTTTCATAAAAGGGTGGGCAAACTAAACTGCGCCCAGACGAGCGCCAAGCCGGGTTTTCAAACCGGCCCGAGTTGCGCAAAAACCTCCGCGGCCACGGCCTCCGGCGTCGCGGCTTCCGCCTCGGCCTCGACCGGCGGCGCGGTTTCCGGTCCGAAAAGAATCGCCCGCATCTTGATCGTGCCGCTCCCGAGCGTCGTCCGGACGCCGACCGGCAGCGCGCAATCCCCCGCCAGCAACCGCTGCAATTCGCGCTCGGCGCGGATGGCGAGATGGGTCGGTCCGTGATCGATCTTTTGCAATACAGCCGTCACTTCGCCCCGGTCGGCGCGGCTTTGCAGCGCGATGGCCCCCTGCCCGATCGCCGGCAGCAGATCTTCCGCGAGCGACGCCACATGAAATTTCCACGGCCCGGCTTCGAGCACGCCGCCGCTCAGATCATGTCCGAGGCGCACGAGCCCGGCTTGCGCGAGGATGATCCCCGCCACGTCGTCGCGCTCGGCGAGCTTGCGGAGGCGCGTCTGCACGTTGCCGCGCCATTCCTCGATCCGCAGATCGGAGCGCACCCACCGCAACTGCCGCGCGCGGCGCACGCTGCTCGTGCCGAGGATCGCCCCCGCCGGCAGGTCGCGCAGCGTCTGCGGCACCTTCGTGATGAGCACGTCCGCGGTCGGCGCGCGTTCCAGCACCGCCGTCACGGCGAGGCCGGGCGGGTTGTGGCCCGGCAGGTCTTTGAGGCTATGCACCGCCACGTCGATCGCACCGCTCAGCAGCGCGTCTTCGAGTTCCTTGGTGAAGAGACCTTTACCGCCCGCTTCATTCGCGCGAATCAGACTCAGATCGAGCTTTTGGTCACCGCGCGTGACGAAGATTTTCCGCTCCACCGCCAGCCCGGGAAAGGCCGTGGCCAGTGCTTTCGCCGTCAGTTCGACTTGAGCGAGAGCGAGGGCGGAACCGCGGGTGCCAAGGATCAGCGTGTTCATTCCAGCCCCTTTCGGAGAGCGGAAATCCGAAATAATCTCAAAATGCCAGCAAGGAACAGAAAGGACGAGACAACCGGTGGCATCTCCCAAACCGTTTTTCTCATTTCACTTCTTTGGAATTTGTTTCGGATTTCGGATTTCGGATTTCGGATTTTCACGTCTTGGCTTGTTGCGGTTCCGCGCCGGAGACGGTTGCCGAATACCGCACCCCGGCCTGCGTCCAGCCGCCCGCGAGCCACTCGGAAAACTCGACCGCGTGCCGCTCGATCATCTGCTCGCAGACGACGATCTCCTGCTTGCGGACACCCATCGACTGGTCGGCGATCGCTTGCAGCGCGTCGATGTCGTAGAGATACACGCCGTCGAGCTTGTTCACCGCCGGCTCGATGTCGCGCGGCACGGCGAGGTCGATGCAGAAGAGCGGGCGATCCGGCCGGGTGCGCATGATCGGCGCGAGCTGCGCGGCAGTCAGGACGTGATGCGGCGCGGCGGTCGAGCCGATGAGGATGTCCACATCGTGAAACTCGCGCGCCCATTCGTCGAAATGCACGGCCTTGCCTTTCATCTTCTCGGCGAGCACCACCGCGCGATCGTAGGAGCGATTGGCCACAAAGATCGAATGCACGCCCCGCGCCGCCATCGCGCCCGCGGTCAGTTCGCTCATCTCGCCTGCGCCGAGGATCATCACATGACAGTTGGCGAGCCGGCCGAAAATCTTCTCCGCCAGCTCCACCGCCACCGAGCCCACGCTCACCGCGCCGCGCGTGATATTCGTCTTCGTCCGCACTTCCTTGGCCACATTGAAGGCGCGCTGGAAGAGCTTGTTCAGATGCTTCGACGTCGCCCCGGCCTCGCTCGCCGCGGCGTAGGCTTTCTTCACCTGACCGAGGATTTCCGTCTCGCCGAGCACCATCGAGTCGAGCCCGCTGACCACGCGAAAGAGATGCCGGATCGTCCCCGCCGTGGTCAGGCGATGAAAGCCTTCCGCATCCGGCGCCGTGCCGCGCGCGGCCACGACCTCACCCACGGCCGCAAAGCCCTGCGCGGTCTCCTCGGCAGCCACGTAAAATTCCACGCGATTGCAGGTCGAGACGATCACCGCCTCCTTCACCCCCGGCGCGGCCCGGAGTTGCGCCGCCAGCCCGGCCACTTCCCCATCGGGAATGGCGAATTTTTCCCGCAACTCGACCGGCGCGGTGTGATGACTGAGGCCAAAGCAGAGGATTTCCATCGCGGTCAGTTGCCCCCCGGCTCAGTGATGAAAGTAATACCCGACAGCGTGACCAGCGCGACGCTGAACGCCGCCACCGACAGCCACGCCACCCGGCGCGGGCTCAGCCGGTGCCCCTTGCTCAGCGCGAAGATCGCCCCGTAGAGCACCCACACACCCAGCGACCACGCCACCTTGCTGGCGTGCGACTGCCAGTTCCCGACCATGAAGCCCGCGCCGATCCCGACCGCGAGCAGCGCGAAGCCCGTGAAGATCAGCCGCCCATTGGCCACGGCCAGGTCGCGGATCGGCGGCAGGTGATAAAAGATCGAGTGAATATGGTGGGTCTTGAGCTGGCGTTCCTGCGCGAGATACATCACCCCGGCCACCCCGGCGAGCGCGAACGCCCCATAAGCCACGATGGAAATCGCCGCGTGCAGTTCCATCCACGGATTCACGGGGAGGCTGATCCGGACCGGGGCGTCCTTGAGCAGGAGCAGCGCGCCCACTTGCAAGGCAAAGGCCAGCGGCGACGTGAACGCCCCGAGCAGCGAGAGCCGGTAAGTCGGCCCGATGAGCAGGTAGAAAAGGACCAGCGCCCAGCTCAGGAAGATCAGCACCTCGAAGAGGCTGGTCAGCGGACATCGCCCCACCTGCTGCCCTCGGAGGTAAAGGAAGCCCGTCTGGCAGAGGAATCCGATGAGAATGGCGAAGAAATTCAACCGTGACGCCCGATACACCCGCGCCCCCAAGGCGTGCATGGTGTAGGCAAACCCAAAGAGGAAACAAAATGTGGAGATGACCAGAAGGGGGCGGTCCATGCGTGGTGCGGCGGGGAGATATATCGGCAGGGTGGCGGTTTGGCAAACGCCGCGCTGCCCGGGGATGGGCGTCGTTGAGCAAAGCGGGTGGCATGCGGAGCGAAGTTCCATGGGGGCGCAGCCGACGAGCCGCCACATAATCGAAGGGAATCCCGTGATGTAATCGGAGACGTCGCCTGTGCTCGCACCGGATTCTTCGACTTCGTTTCACTTCGCCAACTGGTGCGGTCCCGGCCGCCGTCTCCACGGGCTGCTCTCCAGCGACAAGACCATCGGCACTCTTCTGAAGGCGCGCTACGAAGTCATCTCCGTGGCCGTGGATGGCCGCTTCGCCGCACCCGTGCGGGCACGCTACGGCTACACCAAAAGCTCCGGGCTGCCCGCCCTGGCCGTGCTCGCCGCCGATGGCAGCCTGCTCAAACTCCAGAACACCCGCGAATTCGCGGAAGGGAACCAGCAGCACCCGGCCCGAGTGCTGGCTTTCCTGAAAAGGTGGGCCGCGCAGCCGTGAGATGGAATCAACTGGCCGCGCCGGCTCTGGAGACGCAGGCGCTTCAATCGAGGAGCAGCAGGTCGATGTCGTCGATTTTCGGCACGGTCACGCCGCCGTCCTTCACCGCCAGGTCGCCATGGACCAGCGAGCGCACTTTGGCGACCGGCTGGCCGGCGCGAAAGACGATGCGCACATTTTCCGCCGGCTGCGGCGTCTCGCGTCCGCCTGCGGCGGAATAGGCCCAGTTCATCAGGGCGATGCCGCGCCGGCCTTTGTTTTCCAGCGGCACGGCTTCGATCAGCGCATCGGAGACTTCGAGCGGCGGAAGCTTTAGCGCCAGGGCGGGCGAGGCGATGAGGTCGCGCACCGCGGGATCAAAATCGGCGCGCATGTCGAAGTCGGCGCGGCGGACTTTCGCGGAGTAAGTCAGGCCGGCCCACAAACCGGCGACGATCACCTGCCCCTGACCGTGGACGTGACGGGCGAGCGCAACCTTGCCGTCGGCAAACTTCGCGAGCGGTTCCCCGCCGGGGGAGTCGAGCGGCTCGCGACCGATCGCGGCCTGGATTTTCGCGCCGCGGAAGTCGAGCACGGCGCCCGCGGGCGGGGCCGTTTCGACCATCGGCTTGAACTGCGTGGCGCGATACGGTTCGACGCTGCCCCAGCTTTCGAGTTTTCGAACATTCAGCCCGAGCATTTCGCGCAGCGCGCCAGCCGGCTGGTTTGCTTCATCCCGCGAGAGCCCGAGGGCATCCGTCCAAAGCGTCCCGCCTTTGCGCACCCATTCCTCGACGCGCGCGGCGGCGTCGCGGCGCAGGTTCGGGCCGACGACGTAAAGCATTTTGAAGCGCTCGAGTCCGCCCTCCGCGAGTTGCTGTTCGCTCAGGATCGCCACCGGGACATGGGCGTGGGCGAGCGCGAGATAGACCCACTTCGCATCCTCAAAAGCCGTGATGTCGAGGCCCGAAGGTTTGCCCCAAATCTCCGACGAACGCGGTGAAACGAACGCCACCTGCGGCTCGGGCGCCATCTTCGCGCCATAGAGGAAGTCCTCGGCCCGTCCGAGAAATTGGGCCGCCCGCGCCACCCGCCCCAGCAACTCGGGGGATTGCGAGAAGCTGTCGCCCTTCGCGTAATCGGGGCCGTAGGTGTACCACTCGATCGCCCGCGCCCCGCGCGCGACGACCGTGAGCATCCGCTGCGCCGGCGCGCCACGGTGCGGCTTCACGAGACAACCCATCGGCATCGCGTGCCGGGTCGCGATGCCGCGCCCGAGATCCGCCAGATACGACTCCCATTGCCACGAGCGGGCGTCGCGATTCGACGTCTCGAAAACGAACGCCGTGTTCGCGTCGAGATCGTAAAACTCGTGCCAGTCGAGGCTCGCGCCGCTCCAACTCGGCGTCGGGCCTTGCATGGCGTAGAGCGGAATCCCGGCTTTCTTGAAGGTGCGCGCGGCTTCGGGAAAAACCTGCCCGGTCGCGTAGGTCATGAAGCGATAGGTGTAATAATAGCGCAGCGACTCCGCGGCATTCGCCGGGACAGGGGCCGCCGCGGCGGCTTTCTTCCCCTTCCCTTTTTCCGCCGCAGGCTCTCCCCAACAATCGAAAGGCTTCACCTCTTCCCACGACGCCGCGCCCAGTTCCGCGAGGGGCACTTTCAGGCCGCGCAAATACTCGCGGAACTTCCCGGCGCAGAGTTCGCAACGCACGATGTGCGCCTTCGCATAGACGCCCATTTCATCGTCCCACAGCGCCCACGATTCCTGCGCGCCGACGGCGCGATGCTCCTCGATCGCGCGCTTCACCGCCTCCTCGACGTAGGGCTTCAGCGCGGGATCGAAGGGACAGCCGTCCGGCTCGGCGGCGACATTCCCGCCGCGCGCGAAGAACGCCATCGGATCGCCGGAACCTGGTCCGCCCCAATATATCCGCCGGAATTGCTCACCAAACCCGGCGCCATCGATCGCCCGCAGGGAGCCGACGATGCTGTTGACGCCGAGCATCCGCAGCGACCGGCATTCGTCGGCGACGATCGCCGGATTGCAGTGGCGCACGCCGAAACCCGAGCCGCCTCCCTTGCCCCCGGCGATGCCTTCCCCGTAACCCCCGAGATGGCCGATGATCGCGAATTGCTTCGGCATCTGCGCTCCGACCGGCGTGAGCTTTTCCAGCGTCTCTCGCCGGGCGCGCGCATACTCCGACAAGCCGCGCAGCGCGCTGACGAACTCCGGGTTGCCCGCGCCGCGTCCATCGAGTTTGCCCAGCGGAAAAGCGAAGCCGGCGGTCGCACCATTCGGCGCATCTTCGGCGAAGGTCTTGAAAATTTTGCCCCGATCGGCGAACGAAAACTCCACCGTCGTCGCCCCGATCGGGGTCGTGGGCGCCTTCTTGATCCCCACCTTTTCGCCGACGGCACCGGCGACGACAATCGACGGAAATTGCCACGAGCCGCCGCGCCCGACGACCGCTTCCAGAGGCGCCCACGCGCTCCACTCGTTCACCTCGATCTCCGCCGCACCACTCTCCGCATCGAATTCCCCGCGCGTGACGGTGCCACCCAGTCCCTCGCCGCCACGCCGCCAGGAAAACCGCAGCTTTTCCGTCGCCGGCTCCACCCGCGTCGCCCGCACCCGCACCGTCAATCGCTGGAGGGAGGCCGCAGTCTGTTTGGCCGCGGTGTCGCCGAGATCGATTTGTTCCTGCGCGCAGACCGTTGTGGTGACGAGACAGCAGGCAGCGAGGGCGAATGTTTTCATGGGAAATGCATGGTGAGGTGAAAGTGCCGCCAACCGCGCGAGTCCTGGCCGGCGGCGGCGGGTCCGTTTACTCCGGCTTCTCGATCAGCAGCACCGGACGCAGGATGCCACCGAGCGAGAGGTCAGTGATCGTCGAATGATCGACGCGCAGGACGACCACATTCTCGCCAGGATGCACGGCGGCGGTGACGTCCACCTCGAAGGGTGAACGCGGCTTGGCCAGACCCTCGCGCGCCGCCTTGACGCCCGGTGCGGTCGTCGTCGTCGCACCGGGTTTTTTCGCGCTTTGATACTGCTCGGGAACAGTCATTTTCTGGCCGTTCACATAGACCTCGCTCCTTCCGTCCACCTCCCCAAAAAAGAGCGCGAGTCTGGCGTGCTTCGCCGGCACGGTGAGCTTGGTGCGATACCAAAGGATCGTGTTCTTATCGAAGCCCTGCACGTCGAGCGTCGTATTGAAAGTGGCGACTTGCGGCCAGGCTTCGTCCTTGAAGTCGGCGCGTTGAAAACCCTGCTCGTTGCCGGCGTCGGCTTCATCGAAACTGAAACGCCAGCGGTCGGGCAACACTTGCAGCAGACGATTTGGCGCGGCCGTCGCCGCGGCGCCTTCGCGCACGGGCTTGCTCAAAAAACGCTCAAGATAGCTAACGCCGTATTCGCGATTCGCGCCGCCGCTTTCGACGACGCCCTTCAGCCGCTCGACGGTGGCGTCGTATTCGCGCAACGCCCCGGCGAAATCGCCGCGGTTCATCGCATCGGAAATCGTGCGGTACGCGCGCGCGCTGCGCAGACCTTCCGCGTGCAGGGCGACGCGTTGTTCGTGGATGGCATCGCCTTTGGCGGCGGTCGCTGCTTTCGCGAGCAGGGCTTCGCACGTGGCCAGAAACTCCGGCGTGTAGATTTGGGCCAGGCCGAAGAAGGAGCCGGCGTGGGTGGTGAGCTTTTGCTGGGCCGCATCGATTCCCATCCAGTACCCCTTCATGTGCGGCGCCGCTTTGGGCCCGTAAAACTTTGGCCAGTAGTCCTCCATGATCGCGGCGGCATCGGCGTGGGGATCGTAGGCGAGACGCAGGCTGAGGTAGATTTGCGGGCCATAGATGTGCCAGTTGGAGAGCACCTCGATGGTCATGTAAGTCAGGCCTTTGTCCGCGAGGTAGGGGAACTCCTTCCGGGAAGCGCTGTACTTGAAGAACGGCAGCGTGCCGTCGGCCAGGTTGTACATGTAGTTGTAGTAGCCGATCCGGCTGGCCATCCCGGCCCACCCATCCGTCAACGTGACCTGCTGCTCGCGGCTCGCGCAACCGGGATGGCCGATGGGATGCAACCGGCAATAACGAATCGGTGCGATCATCGCGCAAAGATTCGGCGAGAGCTGCCGGCGCACCGTCGGCGGCTGCGTGTAGTCCGCGTAGCAATAAAAGCTGAGCACCGATTCCGGATGCGTCTTCGCCACGCTCCGTCCGATGGCGTCGAAGAAATCGACGTAGCGATTCGAGACCGCGACGGTGCCGCTCGAGGGCTCCAGCGCCTTGGGATCGTCCTGGGCCTTGCACGCGGGGCACTGGCAATAACCGCGGCCGTCCGTCGGCGAGAGCGACGGGTTGAGCGTGCCGCGCTCGATGGCCCCGACGACGTTCTTTGCGAAGTGTTCGCGCAGTCCGGGATTCGACGTGCAGATCCATCCGCCCGCCTTCCGCTGACCGTCCGCGCCCATGGCGAAGAACTCGGGATGTTCGCCGAAGAGCGTGGGCTCGACATAGCTGCCCCACGAGTGGGAATGGCCGAAGGCCTGGCCACCCGCGCCATTCCAGGCTTTCCACAACCGCGCACCCCACGAGGGCCCCTTCGGATTGCGCCACAACAGGCCCGGCTTTTCGGTGAGATTCAACGCCCCGACGGCCAGCGTCGGCGAGCGTGGGAAGACCTCGCCGAGCGGGCCGTCCATCAGGTAACGGCACCCCAATTCCTCCAGGAAGCGACACACCGCCTTCAACGTCGCCTGCGGGCTCTGCCCCGCGATCAGCACGCGCTCGCCATCCGCCACGATGCGCACGCCTTCGTGGCTGGCGCTGGCGATGTCGTCGAGCTTCAGCCCCGCCGCCACCGCCGCCTGCCCGACGTAGATCGCCGGGACACCGGCCTTGGCCTGGTCCGCGACTGGCAGTTCCGCGTCCGTCATCTTCTTCACCCACTCGACCAGCGTGCGCACGGCGAGCGCCTCATCGGTCTCGGCGATGGCCTGCTTCTTCGGCGCCTTGCCCTTCGCAGGTTTCACGTCCGGCGCCTCGGGAGGGACCGTCGATACGATCACTGCGATCGGCTTGCCATCGCGGACGAGATCGAGCGCGGGGGCTGGCATCGCCGAGCCGCACAGGGCGCCGACCATGAGGAGTGTTTTCGTGAAGCTGATCACGAGACCGCCCGGGGGGAGTGGTTTCATATTTTGGAAGACTGGGGGACTTCCAGCGCAGGGACAATCCCGCATTCACACCAGCCCTTAGCCGGGACGATGCCGTCGCGGTTCCATTGAAAACGCAGAGACGCGGAGACGCAAAGGACGCAAAGGACGCAGAGAAGGACTGGCCACAAAATTCCCGCACACCATCGCGAGCGGTTTCCGGTCGCATCCTCCGCGCCCTCCTTTCCCGGCGCGCGGCAAAGCCGCGATGGCAAAGGCGCGCGGACCGAGCAGATGATCATGGCGTTTTAAGCCCGCGGCGCTACAAACGGAGCGCTGCGCGCGGCTGAAGCGTGCGTCGGCGCGAAAGTCATCCCCGTGAAAAAAACTGCCAGCAAAACCACCCTCAATCTCCGGCGACTCGTCCGCGAAATCCCCGAGCCCGCCAGCCTCTTTTCCGGCCTGACCATCCAGCAATCGCTCGCCCCCGAGAATATCATCTTCTTCCAGCGCACGGACACGACGCTGCTGAAGCCGGAAGGCGTGAGCGTGAATTTCCATCACCGCTTCGAGCTGGTGACGGTGCTCGACACCGCCGCGCCAGCGCGGATCGATCGCGTGACCTACGATCTGCATCCCGGCGAATGCGCGCTGATTTTTCCGAATCAGTTCCATCACTTCATGGACGTGGAGCGGGCCAGCCTGGACTGGCTCTTCATCACCTTCGAACTGAAGAATCCCGAGGCGATTCACACCCTGCATAATTCGCCGCGAGTGCTCGATTCCGCCGGGCTCGAACTGTTGCAGGGACTCGTCCGGGAGTTTGTCCAGCCGAAGCAGGTGAGTCGCGACACGCTGGAGATCTCGTACCTGCTCAGCCGGCTGCTGCTGCACTTGCGCGCCTGTCCACCACTGCCGGCCGAACGGCGCGACATTCATTCGAGCGACGACGTGCGCGACGTGATCCTCGAAAGCATCAACAAATACGTCCGCGCCAACCTCGGGCGCGCCGTCACCATCGCCAACATCGCCGAGGAACTCGGCTACAGCGTCAGCCACCTGCGCGCCGTCTTCCGCGACCGGCTCGGCGTGAGCCTCGGCAAATACATGCGCGAGAGCCGCCTCTCCGAAGCCTCCCAACTCCTGCAAAAGAGCGAATTCAACGTCAGCGAGATCGGCGAAAAGTGCGGCTTCGATTCCCTCTACGCCTTCTCGCGCGCCTTCCGCAAAGCCTACGGCATCCCCCCGCGCACCTACCGCCAGCTCGTCCAGGAAGGCGGCGTCCTCCCCGTCTCCGGGAAAAAGTAAGCCGGCGCGCGACCACTCGCCTCGCTGCTCTCCGCCGAATGGCAACGGGGCGCTGGCCGGCACCGGCTGAAGCACGCTCACGTCCCCCCGATCGCGTCACCCACTCGCGCATCGACACCCTTCGGCGCATCCGATAAGAAACGCCCGCGTCCCGTGCTTATGGCTGTTCCCAAGACCGAAATCCTGGTTACCAAAAATGGCGTGGAAGTCCTGCGCAAGACGGTGCCTCCGGGCAATACGTCGTCGGCCGAGATCCCAGCGCCGATCTGGTTATCGAAGTCCCTTTGGTTTCGCGCCGGCACGCCAGGCTGATCCTCAGTGACGAGGCGGTGCTGGTGGAAGACTTGAGCAGTTCCAATGGCACCTTTGTCGATGGTCAGCCCGTGATCGGCGCCCAACAAGTCGAGTCCTCCCAAAGGATTCAAATCGGCGAAGCCGTCATCGCCCTAACCCGCCTGGCCGTGCAAAGCGGCCGAGGCCACTTGCCAAGACTCTTGCCCGGCGACGGGGCGGGTGCCGGCAAATACGAAATCGGGGAGATCGTCGCCCAAGGCGGAATGGGCGCGATTCTCAATGCCAGGGACGGCGCGATTCGCCGGCGGGTCGCCATGAAAGTCGTCCTCCATGACGAGTCCGAGGAAGGCGCCATGCGGTTCGTGGAGGAAGCGCAAATTACCGGCCAGCTCGAGCACCCCAATATCGTCCCCGTCCACGAACTGGCCCTCAACGAACAGGGCCAGCCGTATTACACGATGAAGTTCGTCCGGGGCATCACCCTGAAGAAGATCCTGGAATTACTCGCAAACGGAATCTCCGAGACCGTCGCCAAGTATCCCCTGGCCGCCTTGCTCACGGTCTTTCAGAAGGTCTGCGACGCCGTCGCCTTTGCCCACAGCAAAAGCGTCATTCATCGGGATCTCAAACCGGAGAACATCATCGCTCGCCTCTTCTGCGCTCTTGCCTTGAATCGAGCGCAGGATAATGGTCCGCCATGCCCACCGCGATTCTCAAAGCTCACTACGACGGCGCGCAGATCGTGCTCGACGAGCCGTTTGAGCTGCCCACCAACGCGCTTCTCATGGTGACGGTCTTTGCGCCCGACGCCGAGCGTTCGGAGTGGGCCGCTCTCGGCGCACAGAGCCTGGCTCGCGCCTACGGCGACGACGAACCCGAATACACGACGGTGGACCTCAAGCGGCAATGACCGAGGGCGATATGGCCCTCACCCCGCTGCCGCAGGCCGATGGACGCGCCAAGCGCGCCCGGCGATTCTGCTGCGGCGGATGCCTCCGTTTGGTGACTGGCTCATTTGCGGCGTGAGCACCCAGCTCCATCAGGCGGTCGCCGGCTTCGACGACATCATCGAGCCAGCTCATCCCGATTTTCTCCCCAGCGGCTTGAAGTCGGCTTCGGTCATCCGCCTCGGGTTTCTCACCGTCCTGCCCGCCGATCATTTTCTGGGCGTGCTCGGCGCCATCTCGCCCGAGCGTCACGGCCGGCTGCGGCGGCGGCTCGCGGCCTATCTCGCCACCGAACGAGGCGCCTGATCGCGCGGGGGCGAGTTGTGCGTCATAGGGCGTGGTCGGGATTGCTCTGCCGCGGCGGACTCGCTACGGACTCCCTCACTTTCTTCCGTCTTTCCTGGTGCCCAGGAAAGCCCTCGCCAAAGCGAAATCCGAACCCCGCCTCTCGAAGGAAGTAATACCATCTCTCGCCATACACATGACCGGGAGCCTCGCCCCCCCGCGGTTACCTTCTCTGCGGCGCTCTGCGTCCTCTGCGCCTCAGCGGTCGAGCAACGGTTCACTTTTACCGCAGAGCACGCCAAGCACGCCAAGCACGCCAAGCACGCAGAGGGCCGCAGAGAGTCCGAAGGATTCCGGGAGATGGGATAAGCGGCGCGGGGCGGCCTACGGTTTTTTGGGCAGCACTGGAGGGGCGCCGCCGAGCACGGGATCGCTGATCCGCAGGGCGGGATGGCACCTGCTTTCGCTTTCCGCCACCCCGAGGGCGATGACCGCGCCGGGCCGCTCCCAGAGATCGGTGACGGTCAGGCCGCCGCGGCGCAGTCCTTTGGTATCGGGAAAGTCGGTGGTCTTCGACGGCGGACCAAACAGCTCGATGGCCGCGGCGCGCAGCTTGTCCCAGTCTTCCCGCACGAGGGTGTCGAGTTCGGTGGTCTTCTCCGCCAGGCACGCGAAGGAGACGGCCACCAGGCTCTCTTTCATCTCAAACTCCAGGTTGAATTTTCGCTCCCCGACGATCCAGCGGTAACGGGAGTTCAAGTCCACGCGCAGGCTCGGCGCGACGCGGGGCGCGACGAGCTTCGAGGCATTCAGCTTCCGGATGATGACGTCCTCGCTGTCGCCGAAGATCAGCTTGTCGAAGATCCACTTTGCCTTCCGGGCTTCCCACTGCGCGGCTTCGTCCGCGCGCTCCTGGGCGAGGAGGGCGCGCTCCTGCTGGTCGCGCGTCATGGACTTGGCCGCTTTGGCTTCCGCCTGGGCTTTGGCCTCCTCGGCTTGCGCCTGCGCTTGCGCCGCGGTTTCCGCCGCCTTCAGACCCTCGACCGCGAGGTCCGCCGCGCGCATCGGCCAATCGGCTGGAGTGAAGAAGCCCGGTTCGGCCTGGCGCTTGGCGGCGACGATGGCGAGGAATTGCCGATTGAGCGGCGAGCCCGGTTCTTTCAACGCCGGATATTTCAACACCGCCGCGGCCTGCCATCGCTCGACCGTCTGCGCCGGCACCGGGGCGGCCTCCAGCGTGGCCAGCAGGGCGAGGAGCAGGAGCGGGGCGAGTTTCATGGGGGATACACGGCGCGGCGCGCGGACGCGGCTGCTCGTGCGCCCGGAAAATCCCGGATTCAACCGGGAGAGTCAATCCCAAGCCAGCGATTCCTCCCGGTTGCGGGGTGTCACCCAAAGAGTTTGTCGCATTCGTTGTGCGAACCGATCCAGACCCACAGCACGCTATCCCCCTTCCGCTCACCGACGGCGCGGTATTGCTCGTTGATACGGACCGACCAGACATGCTCGTAACCGCCCAGCTTTTTGAAGCGGAGCGAAGGATGGTCGGGATTCTCTTCAAACAAGCGGCAGGCCCGGCGCGCGGCTTCCCGCACCCGCGGATCGAGCGGCGCATACGCCCGCCAGAAACTGGGCCGCGTGCGCGAGATTCACAAGCGCCGCGGATCGAGCGGTTCGTCGGCCTCCGAGGCGGATTCGCGCAGAAACGCATCGAGCCGAGGGCGGGGTTGCGGTTCGGCCAGGAGCTGCTCCCAGCGCTCATCGGCCTGGCGGGCGAGCAGGAATCTGGCGAAGTCGATCACCGCGGATTGCTTTTCCGGCGGCAACGCTTCGCAGACTTGAATGATTTCCTCGGTGGCAGGGCTCATGGAGGGCTCATAGTGGCGGGACCGATGCGCCTCAAGCAGGTTTGCCACACCTGTGCGGGCCTTTCCGCTCCACCCGTCAGGCTGGGAAGCATGCCACGACCGCAACCGGCGGGCGGGTTCGTGCGTCATAAGGCGCGGGCGGGATTGCGCTGCCGCGCCGCACTCGCTACGACATCCCGCACTTCCACCCGTCGCCCCCTTTTCCCATGAAAGCCCTCGTCAAAGCGCAATCCGCACCCGGCCTCTGGCTCCAGGACGTGCCCGATCCGAAGTGCGGGATCAATGATGTGCTGATCCGCGTGGATCGCACCGGCATCTGCGGGACGGACCTGCACATTTACAACTGGGACGCGTGGGCGCAAAAGACGATCCCGGTGCCAATGGTCGTCGGGCATGAGTTTGTCGGCGAGGTCGTGTATGTGGGCGAGAATGTGAATGACTTCTTCCCCGGCGAGATCGTGAGCGGCGAGGGCCATGTGGTCTGCGGGCGCTGTCGGAATTGTCTCGCGGGCCGGCGGCATCTCTGCGCGCACACCGTGGGCGTGGGGGTGAATCGCACCGGCGCCTTTGCGGAGTATCTGGCGCTGCCGATGACGAATGTGTGGCATCACCGGCCGGGGATTGATTGGGATGTGGCGAGCATTTTCGATCCGCTGGGCAATGCGGTCCACACGGCGCTCAGTTTCCCCGTGCTCGGCGAGGATGTGCTGATCACCGGCGCGGGGCCGATCGGGCTGATGGCGGCGGCCGTGGTGCGCCATGCGGGGGCGCGCTTCGTGGTGATCACGGATGTGAATGATTTCCGCCTCGGGCTGGCGAAGCAGATGGGCGCGGACGTGACGCTGAACGTGACGAAGCAATCGCTGGCTGACGTGCAAAAGGAACTCGGGATGCAGGAGGGATTCGACGTGGGGCTGGAGATGAGCGGCAACCCGGCGGCCTTCCGCTCGATGATCGACGGCATGGCGCACGGCGGGAAGATCGCCATGCTCGGCATCCCGAGCGAGGAAATCGCCATCGACTGGAACAAGGTCGTCTTCAACATGCTGACCATCAAAGGCATCTACGGGCGCGAGATGTATGAGACGTGGTACAAGATGAGCGTGATGCTCCAGAGCGGGCTGGATATTTCGCCGGTGATCACGCACCGCTTCGGCGCGGATGAATTTGAGCACGGCTTTGCGGCGATGAAGTCGGGCGCAAGCGGGAAGGTCATCCTCGACTGGAAGGTGTTTAGGAAAGGATGAAGGCGGCAGGATGAAGGATGATGAGCCGTGGGCATCGCCTTCGTGCCCGCCCCACTCTCTCCTTCATCCTTCCGCCTTCCGCCTTCATCCTTTGCCCATGAACCTCCCGCCCCCTCTCCTGCTCGACCATCTCGGCGTCGCCGTGGGCGCGATGTCGGGCGTGCTCGCGGCGCGCGGAAAGCAGATCGATCTTTTCGGCGTGCTGGTCCTCGCGGTCGTCACCGCGTTTGGCGGCGCGACCGTGCGCGATGTGCTCGCCGGCGATCTGCCCGTGGTCTGGCTGCGCGGCCCGTGGCTGCTCGTCAATGCCACGCTCGTCGGCCTGCTCACCTTCATCGTCGCGCGCCGCCTGGAGCCGCCCCGCCGCGCTTTCCTCGTCGTCGATGCCTTCGTGCTCGCCGCCTTTGCCATGATCGGCACGCGCAAGGGGCTCGCGCTCGGCTTTTCCGCGCCGGTCTGCGTGCTGCTCGGCGTCGTCACCGGCATCGCCGGCGGCATCCTGCGCGACGTGCTGATGCGCGAAGTTCCGACAGTCTTCCGCAGCGAGATCCACCTCTACGCCACCGCCGCGCTCATCGGCTCCGCGCTCTGCGTCACGCTGCGGCTTTTCGGCATCGGGGAAATGATCTCCATCCTCGCGGGTGGCGGACTGGTGCTGCTGCTCCGCCTCGCCGGCATCTACTGGAAACTGTCCCTGCCCCTTTTTGAATCCCGGTGACGCCCGTCGAATCATCAGAGACCGCCAGGAACATTTCCCGAAGGAAATGGTGAGAAGGCCCCGTCCTGCGGGGTTGTTCCTCGCAACCATGACTTCCTCCTCCCATTGCCAGCGCTGCGCGCGGCCGGCGCTCTCCCGACGCGAATGGCTCCGACGCATGGCGCTGGGCATCGGCACACTCGGGCTCACCGACCTCGTCCGCGCTGCCGAATCCCCGCTCCACGCCCGCGCTCCGCACTTTGCGCCCAAGGCCAAACGCGTGATTCATATTTTCCCGCAGGGTGGTCCGTCGCAGGTCGATACCTTCGATCCGAAACCGGCTCTGGAGAAATATCACGGCCGCCCGGTGGACGAGGTGTTGAAGGATTTCACGAAGAACGCCGGTGAAGCCGCGTCGGGCATGGGACGGCTGAGCGGGAAGTTGCAGCGGTCGCCGTTCAAATTCGCCAGGCACGGCCAGTCGGGCGCGGAAATCAGCGAGCTGTTTCCGAAGCTCGCGGCGCAGGCCGACGACCTCTGCATCGTGCGCTCGATGAAAACCGCGAGCAGCGTACACGAGCCCGCGCAGCTCATGATGACGTGCGGCGAGCTGATCAATGTGCGGCCCAGCCTCGGCGCGTGGAGCGTGTACGGGCTCGGGACAGAAAATCAAAATCTGCCCGCCTTCGTGGCGCTCTCGCCGAATGGCACGACGGCGAGCGGCGACAAACATTGGGGCAACGCCTTTCTCCCCGCGTGGGCGCGCGGCACGAGCATCGCGACCAAGGATTCCGAAGTGAACAAACTCATCGAGCATCTGCGCAGCGGCAGCACCTCGATCCGCGAACAGCGGCGGCAGCTCGACCTCCTCGGCGAGATGAATCGCGAGCATCTCGGGCAGCATCCCGGCGACGCCTTTCTCGAAGGCCGCATCCTGTCGTTTGAGACCGCCTTCCGCATGCAGGTGGAAGCGGCGGACGCCTTCGATCTCAGCCGCGAACCGCTCGCCGTCCGCGAGCTCTACGGCGACACCGAGCAGGGCCGCCAGCTTCTGCTCGCGCGGCGGCTCGTCGAGCGCGACGTGCGCTTCGTACAGGTCTGGCACAACGGCTGGGACACCCACGATCAAAACGACGAGCGCCACCGCGAGCTGTGCCTCGCCGCGGATCAACCGGTCGCCGCGCTGCTGGCGGACTTGAAGCAGCGCGACATGCTCAAGGACACCCTGGTCATCTGGGCCGGCGAATTTGGCCGCACACCGACGAGCGACAACAACGACGTGGCCAAGAAAAAGGGCATCGGGCGCGACCACAACGCCGGCGGCTTCACCATCTGGATGGCCGGCGGCGGCATCAAGCCCGGCACCACTTTCGGCGCGAGCGACGACTTCGGTGCGCTGGCCGTGGAGGGCGCGATGGATGTCCACGACCTGCACGCCACGATCCTGCATCTGCTCGGCTTCGATCACGAAAAGCTGACCTACCGCTACGCCGGTCGTGACTTCCGCCTGACCGACGTGCACGGACATGTGAACGAGGCTTTGCTCGCGTAAATCCATGCGTCGTCATTTGTCGAATCGGCGTTCCACGCGGCGTCTCCTCACCCCGAAAGTCCTGCTCACCGCGCTCTGGGTCGCGCTGACGGGCTGGACGGCGAGCGCTGCGCCCACCCCGCAGTTGACCGGATTTCTCGAGAACCACTGTTACGACTGTCACGACGCGGAGGCGCAGAAGGGGAAGTTTCGGATGGACGACCTGACGGCACTCAATCCACACGACGCGGCGAAGAAGTGGGGCCGCATCTTCGCGCGCCTCGAGGCCGGCGAGATGCCACCGCCCAAGAAACCGCGGCCACCGGAGGCCGAGGTGGCCAGGCTGCTTTCGGGGTTGAAGGTGACGCTGGCGGCGGAGGCGAAGTCGCGACGGGCGGACGGGCGCACGCGCATCCGGCGGCTCAACCGACTGGAGTATGAGAACACCGTTCAAGACCTCCTCGGCGTGGATCTGCCGTTGCAGGATCTGCTGCCGGAAGACGAAGTAGCGGATGGTTTTGCCACCGCCTCGAAGGCGCTGAGCATCTCGCCGGTGCATATCCAGCGCTACATGGAAGCAGCGGAGAAAGCGCTCCAGGCGGCGGTCATTCGCGGCCCGCGACCGCCGGAGGTGACCCGCCGCTTCGCCTTCGATGACAAGAAAGAGGACATCGGCATGAACCTCGGCCACGGCAACAACAAGCCGATGATCCGCGAGCGTTTTGGCCAGGTGCTGTTCTTTGCCGAGCCCCACATCGAGGTGCCGATCCACTCGGAGCAGTTCATGGAGGTGACGAAGGCCGAACCGGGACGGTACCGCGTGCGCGTCTCCTCCTACACGCAGGATGCGCAGGGCCTGAGCCTCGCGTTCGCCTTGAAAACAACGCGGACAAAGAAGCTGCTCGGTTATTTCAATGCACCGCCGGACGAACCGTCCGTGGTCGAGGTGGAACATATCTTCACTCCAAGCGACACCGTCGTCTTCGCGCCGTATCGCCTCAATGAAGAGCGCGGCAAGCGCAAGTTCAGCATGTATCCGCCGAAACCGTGGAAGGAACCGGAAGGTCTCGCGCTGGCCATCCAGTGGATCGAAGTCGAAGGCCCGCTCCATGAGGTGTGGCCGCCGGTTGGGCATCAGCGCTTGTTTGGGGGCATGGCGATGAAGCGGTTCAAGGAGTTGCCGAAAGGCACCATCTTCCCGGGGGCGCTCGGGCAGTGGCAAAACTCGACCAAGCTGACGCCCGTCTCGGAGCAGCCCGAAGTGGACGCGAAGAAACTGCTCACGACCTTCCTCAGCCGGGCCTTTCGCCGGCCGGTAACGGAGGAAGACGTGGCTCCGTATCGGGCGATCGTGATCGAGCATCTGGCGCGGAAGGAGTGCTTCGAGTCCGCGATGATCGAGGCGTATCAGACAGCGCTGTGCTCGCCGGAGTTTTTGTTCCTGATCGAGCAACCGGGGCCGCTCCAAGATCACGCGCTGGCGTCGCGGCTGTCGTATTTCCTGTGGCGGTCGGCGCCGGACGACGCCCTGCGCGCGGTCGCGGATCGCGGAGAATTGCGCCAACCGGCGATCCTGCGCCGCGAGACGGAACGCCTCCTCGCCGCGCCTCACGCGGAGCGTTTCATCAATGACTTCCTCGACCACTGGCTGCACCTGCGCGACCTCGATGCGACGATGCCGGACAAGGAACTGTTTCCCGAATTCTACGAGATCTGGTCTGCGACGAAGGTCGATGGACTGCTGCGCACCTCGATCGCGGCCGAGACCCGGTTGTTCTTCGGCGATCTCATCCGAAACGACGGCAGCCTGCGCTCCCTGATCGACTCGGATTACACCTTCCTCAACGACCGACTCGCCGAGTTCTATGGCCTGCCCGAGGTGCGGGGCGTGGACCTGCGCAAGGTCGCGCTGCCGCCGGACAGCGTGCGCGGCGGCGTGCTCACCCAGGCCAGCGTGCTGAAAGTGACCGCCAACGGCTCCAGCACCTCGCCCGTGCTGCGCGGCAACTGGGTGCTCGACAACATCATCGGCCGTCCCCCGCCACCGCCTCCGCCCAATATCGGCAGCATCGAACCGGACACGCGCGGCGCCACGACCATCCGCGAGCAGTTGCTCAAGCATCAGAGCAGCGAGAGCTGCGCGTCGTGCCATCGCCAGATCGATCCGCCTGGCTTCGCGCTCGAGGCGTTCGATCCCGTGGGACAATGGCGCGCCAATTATCGGACGACGAAACTGGGGGAAGAAGTGAAGGCGACTTTCTTCGGCGGCCAGTCCCATCCGACCAAAGTGAAATATCGTCAGGGCGCGAGCGTCGATGCCAGCGGCCGGATGCCCGATGACCGCACTTTCAGCGGGCCGAAGGAGTTCAAGCAAATCGCCCTCCAGCAAACCGACATCATCGCCCGCGGTCTGGCCTCGAAGCTCGTCACTTACTCCACCGGTCTGCACCCCGAACCGGGCGATCTTCTGGCCCTCGACGCCATGGTCGCCGCGGCGAAAGAAAAACAGTATGGCCTGCGCACGCTGATTCACGCCGCGGTGCAAAGCGACCTCTTCCTGAACAAGTAACCCGACTGTCTCCTCACCATGAACGCACCCATCAACCGCCGCACTTTCCTGCGCTCTTCCGGCATCGCCCTGGCGCTGCCGTTTCTCGAGTCGATGACCCGGGCCATCGCCGCGCCGGTCGCCGCGGCGGCTTCCACCCCGCGCCGTCTCGTCGCCATCGGCACGCCGTTTGGCTTCGATCCGTCTGTCTTCGTGCCGACCACCGCGGGGCGCGACTACGCGCTCACGCCGCACCTGGAGCACCTGAAGGAACACCGCAACGACCTCTCCATCATCTCCGGGCTCAGCCATCCGAACACGGGCGGTGGCGGGCACAAGGCCGAGGCGGTGATGCTCACCGGCGCGCCCTATCCCGACTACTCCTACAACCTCAAGAACAGCATCTCGCTCGATCAGGAATTCGCCACACACTTCCGCGGCCAGACACGTTACGACAGCCTCGTGCTGACGACCTACAACGGCAGCCTGTCCTACACCGGCAATGGCGTCGCCATCCCGGCGATCGACCGGCCCTCGCAGATCTTTGCGAAGCTCTTCCTCGCGAGCACTCCGCAGCAACAGGCCGAGGAACTGCGCAAGATCGGCACCGGTCGCAGCATGCTCGACTTCGTCGGCGACCAGGCGAAACGGCTGAGCAGGCGCGTCACCGCGGCGGATCGCTCGCGGCTCGAGGAATACTTTGAATCGGTGCGCGACGTGGAGCGGCAGCTCCAGATGTCGAGCGAATGGGTGAACCGTCCGAAACCCGCGGCGCCCGGCGCGCAGCCGCAGGATGTCGCCGGCCCCGGCCAGCAGCCGAAAAAGCTCCAGCTCATGTTCGACATGATCTACCTCGCGCTCGTCACCGACTCCACGCGCGCGATCACGATCAAGACCTTCGGCGATCACCACGACCTTTCCCACCACGGGAAGGAGCCGGCAAAACTCGCCGCGTGCCGGCAGGTGGAAGTCGAACTTTTGCAAACCTACGCCGGACTGCTCACCAAGCTGAAGACCGCGCAGGAAGGTTCCGGCGGCCAGATGCTCGACCGCACCATGGTCCTCGTGACGAGCAATCTGAAGGACGGCAATTCGCACTCGACCGCGAATCTCCCCGTGCTCCTCGCGGGCGGCGGCTTCAAGCACGGCCAGCACCTCGCCTTCAACCAGCCCTACGTCGAAAGCATCGCCGCCACCGTGAAAGAACCGGACGCCAAAACGCCCGTGCCCGTCGTCGGCGCCGGCCCGACGCCGCTCTGCAATCTCTACCTGTCCATGCTCCAGCGCGCCGGCATCGCGTCCGACCGCTTTAGCTCCAGCAGCGGGACGCTCAGCGGGTTGGAAATGGCTTAATCCTCTGGATGAAGCCAGTCCTCACGCGTCTGTTGCCGGTTGGCGCTGCGCTCGCCGGCCTTTCCCTGCGCGCCGCCGATCTCACGCCGCAACAGACGGAGTTCTTTGAAAACAAGATCCGGCCCGTCCTCGTCGAACGCTGCTACCAGTGCCACAGCACCGAGGCGGGCAAGGACCGGGGTGGGCTGTTGCTCGACACCCGCGACGCCTTGCGGAAGGGCGGAGACACGGGCGCGGCGATCGTCCCGGGCGATGCGGGAAAGAGTCTGCTCATCGCGGCGGTCAAGCGCCACGATCCAGACACCGCGATGCCGCCAAAGGGCAAGGCGGAACCGCTCACGGCGGAACAGGTCGCAGACTTTGAAGCGTGGGTGAAAGGCGGCGCACCCGATCCGCGCACCGGTGCGGTGGCGGTTTCAGTCCTCGATGGACTGATGGAGAAAGCGAAGACGCACTGGGCCTTTCAGCCGGTGAAGCCGATCGCGAAAGCCGAGGGCGGGAATTTGATCGATGCGCTGTGGCCGCCGAAGTCCGCGGCGGCGGAAGCGCGGACGCTGATCCGGCGGGCGTCTGTGGCGTTGATCGGTTTGCCGCCGACGCCGGAGCAGGTCGATGCGTTCGTGGCGGCTTCGGCGAAGGATTCGGCGCGCGCGTTCGACGCCCTGCTCGACGAACTGCTCGCCTCGCCCCGCTACGGCGAGCGCTGGGGCCGGCACTGGCTCGATGTCGCGCGCTACGCCGACAACATGGGCGCGATCTTCAACGGCGACGACACCTACCCCTTCGCCTACACGTATCGCGATTGGGTCATTCAGGCCTTCAACGACGACCTGCCGTACGACCGCTTCCTCCTGGAGCAACTCGCCGCGGATTTGCTGCCGGGGATCAATCCCGACGACAATCGCAACCTCGCCGCGCTCGGCTTCCTCACCGTGGGCCGGCGCACCGATCGCAAGGTGGACGACAACGTCTATGACGATCGCATCGACCTCATCTCGCGCGGCTTGCTCGGCCTGACCGTCGGCTGCGCGCGCTGTCACGATCACAAGCTGGAGCCGATCCCGACGAAGGATTACTACGCGCTCTACGGCGTGCTCAAAAGTTCCGCGGAACCCGATGTTTACCCGGCGATGAAGCCGCAGCCGGCGAGCGCGTCGCGCGAGGAGTTCGAGGCGCAGAACCGGAAGGTCCGCACGGATTACGCAGCGGCGGCCATTCGCAGCGCCAATGCCACCTCCGCCGAAGCGCGGGCCCGCGTGGGCGACTACCTGCTCACCGCGCACGAGGCGCAGTGGAAGACGCACTACGACTTCAAGCCGATCATGGACGTGATCACGAAGCGCAAGCTCCAGGGCGATCTGCACAACGCGACCGCGCGCAGCCGCGACCAGTGGGTGAAAAAGCAGCCGCAGGTCTTCGGGCCGTGGCTCGAGTTCGAAGCGGTGCCCGCGGCGGAATTCGCGACCAGGGCCGGCGAGATCGCGCAACGCGCGGCGGCGAACGCGGAACTGCATCCGCTGGTCGCGCAGCTCTTCGCCAAGGGCGCACCCGCGGCGCTCGCAGAAGTGGCGCAGCGCTACAACGAACTCTTCGCCGGCATCGACCAGGAATGGCGCCAGCAGGCGGCGGAGCCGATCGCGAAAGCGGCGGAACTTCGCGACGCCGATCTCGAACCCCCGGTGCAAAAGCTCCAGGAGCAGGCGATCGCCCGGCTGGATGAAGTGGAAGCCGCGCTGCCACTGCCGGATGCCGCCCGCGAGCAATTGCGGCAGGTGCTGATGGCGAAGGATTCGCCGGTGAAGATCGCGCCACCGCGTTACGCCGCCGCGAAGCTCTTCCGCGAGGACGACAAAAAGGAACTCGATAAACTCGTCAAACCGCTCGGCGAACTCGGCCATCATCCCGGCGCGCCGATACGCCTCATGGCGGTGCGCGATGACAAACCTTTCAACGCGAAAGTATTCATCCGCGGCGACCCAAAGACGCTGGGTGCGGATGCGCCGCGGCAGTATTTCACCGTCCTGCGAGCACCGGACGCGCCGCCGTTTCCCAAAGATCAAAGCGGCCGCCTGCAACTCGCGCAGCGCATCGCCAGCCGCGACAACCCGCTGACCGCCCGCGTGATCGTCAATCGGGTCTGGGCCTGGCATTTCGGCGAAGGGTTGGTGAAAACGCCGAGCGACTTCGGCCTGCGCGGCGAGCGGCCGACGAAGCCCGAACTGCTCGACACGCTGGCGGCGTGGTTCATGGACCATGGCTGGAGTTTCAAGAAGCTCCACCGGCTCATCCTCACGAGCCGCGCGTGGCAGGAGTCGGGCCGCACGCAGCCGCTCGATTTCGAGGCGTTCCGCGACTCGCTGCTCGCGGTGGCCGGCGCGCTCGATCCCAAGGGCGGCGGCCCGTCCGACAATCTCGTGAAAGCCAGCTCGAACCGGCGGACCGTCTATGCGTTCGTCGATCGCAAGACGCTGCCGAACCTTTTCCGCAGCTTCGATTTTCCCGACCCGAGCTTCAGCGCGCCGCAGCGTTCGCGCACCGCGCTGACCCCGCAGGCGCTCTTCCTCCTCAACAGCCCGTTCGTCGTCGATCGCGCCCGCGACCTCGCAAAACTGACCAGGCCCGACAGCGCCGGCGCCGAACCCGACGCCATCCGCGCGCTCTACCGCCACGCCTTCCAGCGCGAACCGCAGGAGCGCGAAGTGCAGCGCGCCCAGGCGTTCCTGGCCAGGTATCCCGAACGCGACCTGGTGATGCCCGAGGTCGATGACTGGTCCTACGGCACCGGCGAATTCGACCCGGCCACCCAGCGCGTGGCAAACTTCGCGCCGCTGAAATTTACCGGCAACAAAGTGAAAGGCAGCGACGGCATGGAGCTGAGCCGCGAGGGCGGACAGCCCGGCACGGCCAAGGCCATCGTGCGCCGCTGGACCTCGCCCCGCGACGGCAAGGTGAACATCTACGCCGAACTCGCGCATGTCGCGAAGGAAGGCGACGGCGTCAGCTCGCGCATCATCAGCAGTCGCCTCGGCGCGCTCGGCGAGTGGACCGCCGCGCACAACGCCGTGCTGACCACGCTCGATGACATCGAGGTGAAACGCGGGGACACGCTCGACTTCCTCACCGTCTGCCGAGGCGATGCGAAGGGCGACACCTTCCGCTGGTCGCCGACCATCACCATGACCACCGCCGAGATGCCCGGCATGGCCGGCATGGCGATGCGCTGGGACGCCAAAAGCGACTTCATGGACCCCGCGAAGCTGCCCACGCCGCTGACGGCCTGGGAGGAACTCGCGCACGTGCTCCTCCTCTCGAACGAATTCGCGGTCACGGAGTAAGGTGGCGTCGATCGGCGTCGGCGCCGATGATGCCACGCTTCCGGCGTGGTGCCGGGTGGACGTGCAGCCCGGAATCGCGCACAACAAACGGGTGAGCCTCCGCTTCCAAAACCACCTCCAGCAACAACTCGCCGAGATCCGCGCCGCCGGGCTCTACAAATCCGAGCGGATCATCACCACTCCGCAGGACGCCCACATCCGCATCGCCGGCGGCCAGGAAGTGCTCAATCTTTGCGCGAACAACTACCTCGGGCTCGCCGAGCATCCCGAAGTCGTCGCCGCCGCCCACGCCGCGCTCGACCGCTGGGGTTACGGCCTTTCGTCCGTGCGTTTCATCTGCGGCACGCAGGAACTCCACAAACAACTCGAAGCGAGCCTCAGCACCTTCCTCGGCACCGAGGACACCATCCTCTACTCATCCTGCTTCGACGCCAATGGCGGCCTCTTTGAAACACTGCTCGGCCCCGAGGACGCGATCATTTCCGACGAGCTGAATCACGCCTCGATCATCGACGGCATCCGCCTCTGCAAAGCCGCGCGCTACCGCTACAAAAACAACGACCTCGCCGATCTCGAAACGCAGCTCCGCGCCGCCACTGAGAAAGGTGCGCGCTTCAAAATGATCGCCACCGACGGCGTCTTCTCGATGGACGGCACCATCGCCGACCTGCGCGGCGTCTGCGACCTCGCCGAAAAATACGACGCCCTCGTCATGGTCGATGACTCGCATTCCGTCGGCTTCATGGGCCAGACCGGGCGCGGCACCCACGAGCATTGCGACGTGCTGGGCCGCGTGGACATCCTCACCGGCACGCTCGGCAAAGCGCTCGGCGGCGCCAGCGGCGGCTACACCAGCGGACGCCGCGAGATCATCGAACTCCTCCGCCAGCGCTCCCGCCCGTATCTCTTCTCCAATACCCTCGCCCCGAGCATCGCCGGCGCATCGCTCAAGGTCCTCGAACTCCTCAGCGCCTCCACCGCCTTGCGCGACAAACTCGAAGCCAACACGCGCTTCTTCCGCGAGGAGATCGCCAAGGTCGGCTACACCATCCTCCCCGGCACGCACCCCATCGTCCCGATCATGCTCGGCGACGCCCCGCTCGCGCAGAAGGTCGCCGAAGCCATGCTCGCCCGCGGCGTCTATGTCGTCGGCTTCTTCTACCCCGTCGTCCCGCAGGGCAAGGCCCGCATCCGCACCCAGATCAGCGCGGCGCACTCGCGCGAGGATCTGGAGTTTGCTGTCGCCGCTTTGGCGCAGGTCAAGGCGGAGCTCGGGCTGTAAGTCACCCCCGGTTTTCGCGGTCCGGCCCCGCCAGATTTGTCCGCGTGACGCTGCGCCCGCAGCCCATTTAAAAACCGCATCCGATTGAGAAATCGCTTTCACCACCAAGAGCTGGGAGTGGATCAAAAAAGGCGTGCCGATCCGCGTCGAGATTGGGCCGCGGGCTTTGGAAAAAGGCAGCGTCGCCGTCGGCCCGCCCAACACCTTCGCCGAACGCGCCGCGAAAATGACCGACAGCGAAAAGAAAATCGTGGTGACAAACGAGGCGGGCATGCGGCGCGAGGGGCACACAGTAAGGTCGGCCCCCGGCCGCTTAGGCAGTGGACATTGATCGCGCCGCGCTGCACGACGTAGAAGCCTTCCGACCGCGCGCCTTCGTGGAAGAGGTAGTCACCTTTCGCGAGCTGCTTCGGGATCACGATTTCCGCGATCGTTTCCAGCTCCTCGCCCGGCAGCCCGCTGAAGAGCTGGCAGCCGCGCGGGGCGTTCGTCAGGACGGTGCGGCGGAAGTCTTGGATCGGAAGAGGCACGCGCCGTTGTAGCACGGCGGCCACAGCGACCGGAAGCTATGCGGCTTCGCGCGAACAATACGCGACCCAGCTTCCGTCGGGCTGCGGCTCGGCGCGGGTGGCGAAGCCTTCGCTGCTCAGCTTTTCGGGGAGCGGCGCGGGGAGGAAGGGCGCGATGACAGCGAGACCTTCGCCGGGCTTGACCGCATCGACGCGCTTGCGGATTTCGGGAAAGGGTTCGGTGCCTTGCGCGATGAGCTTGCGGACATCGAAGCGTTTGAAAGTTGGCTGAGACATGGCGGAGAAAAGGCTACACTTCGACGCGATCCAGATGCCGCTTCGTGGTGAGCAGCAGCGCGGCGGTCCACGCTGCGGAAAGGATGGCGAGCCACAGGCCAGCGTGCGTGAGCCACCAGCCGGCGAGCGGCGTTTTGTCGGCGGCTTCGGCGGGGATTTGTTCCAGCGCGAAGAGCGCCTGGATGCGGAAGGCGTCGAGCGGATTCAGCATGAGCAGCGCGACCCAGGCGTCCGGCTGCGCGTGCAGCGGCGCCCATTGCGCGGCGAGTAGCGCGACGAGATCGACGCCGAAGAGCAGGAAAAGCCACGCGCTCACGCTGATGATGAGCCCTTGCACGCGGTCGCTCGCGAGGAAGCCGGCACACAGGCCGATGCTGCCGAAGACTGCGGCGAGCGCGAGCGTTTGGGCATAGAGCTGGGCGAGCGCGGCGGGCGATTCTTCACTGAAAAGCGCGGGCGCAAACAGCAGCGCGAGCAGGCCGCTGAAGATCGCGCAGAGCGCCGCGAACTTGCCGATGACGCAGGCCCAGCGCGGGGCGGGTTGCGCGAAGAGGATGGGCCATTCCTCGGCCTCGGCGCGCGCGGCGCTCACGCCGGCAAGCAGCGCGAAGAGCGAGACGAAATAGAGCGCGATTTGCAGGAGAAAGAACGCGGCGGCGCCGGGGCTTTCGCTGACGGTGATGGCCGCGAAGCCGCCTCCCAGCGCGAGCACGGAAAAGACCTGCACGTAGCGATTGAGCAGCGCCGCGCGGAACTCGCGGAGCAGCACGGCGCGCAAGGAACACAGACTTCCAGCCGGTGCGGTCGTCAGGCTTCCAGCCTGCCGAGTCGGGAGCGCGATCGTGCTCATACGGTTGCCTGGCTGCGGGCAGGATGCCCGATGTCCGCACCGGCAGGATGCCTGTGTTCCGCCTTGTCCGCAGCACTCCGCGGCGCGGGCACGTCGAAGTCATCCGCGAGATTTGCCGGATCGAGTTCGCGCTCGATGACGCCGTCGCGGCAAAGCAGGCAGCGGTGCGCGACGTTGTTCCACTCGGCGATGAGATGCGTCGTCACGAGTACCGTTTTTCCGCGATGCGCTTCGTCGTGCAGGATGATTTGCAGCCGCCGCCGCCATGCGGGATCGAGCGATATGCCGGGCTCATCGAGGAGCAGCACCGGAGCATCGGGCAGGAGCAGCAGCGCGAGGCCGAGCCGCTGGCGCATGCCGCCGGAAAGCGTCCGCGTTTGCTCGTGCGCGACCTCGCGCAAGCCTGCGGTCTCCAGCGCGGCGTCGCCTTGCGCGCGGTCGATGCCGCGCAGGCGCGCGTAGAAATCGACGATCTGCGCGCAGGTGAAGCGCGGGTGAAAGTTGGGCGTTTGCGGCAGAAACGAGAGCTGACTTTGCGCCGCGAGCTTCTCGCGGAGGATGCTTTTTCCAGCAACGAATGCCTCGCCGCCATCGGCGTGCGCGAGGCCGGTGAGCACCTTCATTGTCGTGCTTTTCCCCGCGCCATTCGGGCCGACGAGCAGCGTCACTTCGCCCGGTCGCGCGGTAAACGTCACGCCGCGCAGCACGGGCTTGCGCCGGTACGATTTCGTCAGATCGCGCGCGGTGATCATGGCTTCCGCGTGAAGTAGCTCGGCGCGAGCGGCGCGCGGTCTTCGATGGAGTGCGCGCCGGGTAAAGCCGCGCGCTGGTGGGCGAAGCGCAGCAGCTTGATCGCGGGACTTTCGGACAAAAAAGCAATCGCCGGGAAGTCGCGCCGCAGCACGCCGAAGAGATCGAGTTCGCGATGCGGCAGGTCGTGGATGCCGTCGCGGTCGAGGTCGAACGAAGCCGCGCCGTCCCAGGAATTTCCAACGCCCGCGAGGCTCCAGCGATTCGTGCCGTTTTCACCGGCGACTTCGACGGGATGCAGGTTGCGCGCGAAGACGTTCCGCGAAAACCCGTTCTCGTCCGAGTTCGAGCCGAAGCGCAGGCCGATGTAATTTTGCGCCACGCGATTGCCGAGCACGGTGTTGCGATTGCACTGGTTGAAGCTCAGCCCGACGGCGTTGTGCTCGATCGTGTTGGCCTCCAGCACGCAGTCATCCATCGACTGGAAGATGAGTCCGTAAGCGCGAAAGCCGCGGTTGTTGATGAAGCGGTTGCCGCGGATCACGAGCCGCTTGGAGAACATCAGCGCGGCGCCGGCGGCGTTTTCGGAGAAGGTGTTGCGAGCGAAAATGTTGTCGTCCGAATACATGTAGTGCAGCCCGTAGCGGACGTGGTGAATCCAGTTGTCCGAGCAGCGCGTGTGATTCGTGAAGGAGAAGTAAATGCCGTCGCGCGCCTCCGAGATTTCATTGCGCGCGATCTCGTTGCGCTCGCAGTTCCATTGGTGAATCCCGTTGCCGCGGCGGTTCGCCACGAGGTCGCAATTTTCCGGGCTGACGCCGATGCCGCCTGCCACCGAGCCCCTCTCCGGCGCGATCGTCGTCTTGCCGGCGATGCGGTTGCCGAGCACGCGGCAGTCGTTCGCCTTCTTCAAATAAACGCCGTGGAGCGAGTCCTCGATCACGTTGCCCTCGACGGTCGCGCGGTTGGCGGTGACGAAGACCGCGGCGTCATCGTCGAAGAGCGCGAGACCCGATCCGCGGATGCGAAACCCGCGCAGCGTCACCTCTTCCGCGGCGATCGTGACGACTTTGCCTTTGCCGTTTCCCTGGATCGTCGGGACGCCTTCGCCGATGAGCGTGAGCGCCTTGTTGATGACGATCGCGCCTTCGTAAGTGCCGGCGGGAATCGTGACCGTCGCGCCCGGCACCGCGGCGTCGATGCGCGGCTGGAGCGATTCCGCAGGCGCCGCGCCCGCCATCGCGAAGAGCGCGAGCACGACGCAAAACGTCTTCATCGGTGCGCGAAAGGTTCCTCTTTGCGCGAGCACCACATCGCCACGAGCAGCAGCGCCATGAATACCCACAGCAAATACGTGCCGAGTTGCGGATAGCTGGATTGCGTGAAGTTCGCGATCTGCTGCGTGCCGAGGATGAGCGGCGTGAAAGGCTCGATGTCCATCGGCGCCTTCGGGTCGAGGTGATGCCCGTAGCTCCAAAGCCGGTAGTAAAACGAGCCGATGGAAAACACGCCGAACCACGACGCGAGCATGAAGAGATCGATGATCGCCCGCATCGTGCCGAGCACCGCGGCGCGCAGGGCGAGCATCACGAAGACGCCAAACATGAACGGCATCACCTGCATCTCGGTGAAGTCGGCCTGGTGGATCGTCTTCATGCCGATGTAGTGGTTGAGGTTGTTGATCTCGTTCAGGTCATTGCCGTTCAGTCCACCTCCCTCGATTTTCCACGAGTAAATCGAAAGCCGGAGCCCCTCGGGATACTGCGGCGCGACGAGCGTGAGCTTCCATAGAGGGAAGAAGAGCGAACCTGCCACGCTCAAGGCTGCGAGCAGCAACAGCACCCGCGAGGTCAGCGTGAGCGGCTTGAAGAGGAAACGAAACTCGCTTCGGAGCAGGCCGCTGACGAACTTCATAGACATGGCTAAATTAGGCAGACGGCCATTTCAGCCCGGAGGGCTGACGGAAATTAGCCGGGGGTAACACCCCCGGATTCTTGATTGAAAGGTGCATGCACCCCAGCAGGGGTGCCGGAGCTCCGCCGCCCCTGCCGGGGCGATTCGCGTTCTCTGCGAGGCATCCGGCGGTGTTACCGCCGGCTAATATTCTGCGCCCCTCCGGGGCAGGCGGAGGGTCCGATTGCGCGAGGCTCATCAGCGCAATCATTTGGGTGCATTTGGCACGGGAGCCGGCTGGGCAGAAGCCGCGGGAGCCGGTGGCGGCGCGACCGGGGTCGTAGGCGCGGGCACCGCTGGCCCGGCTTCCGTCGGAATGGTCGCTGGTGCGGGCTGCGCGGCGACTGCCGGTGCAGCGCCATCCGCCGGGCGCACGGTGAGATAGCCCTGCATCTCCTGGTGCAGCGCGGAGCAGAAGTTCGTGCAGTAGAACGGGAACACGCCCGGCTTCTTCAGCACGATTTTGAAGGTCTTCGTCTCACCCGGATCGATCACCACATTCATGTTGTGCTCGTTCAGTCCGAGGCCGTGAATCATGTCGCCGGTCTGCTCGATGTTGGTGACATGCACCGTCAGCGTATCGCCGACTTTCGCCTCGATCTTATCCGGCACGAATCGGCTGCGCACCGCGATCACCTTCGCCGTCACGTTATTCCCTTCCCGCGTCGCCCCGGCCTGCGCCATGTCCCAGATCGCGTTCGGGTTTTTGTTCTCGTCCTTCGGATAGACCTCGATCGGCTGCACATCCTTCACCGCGAGGATTTGCGCAAAGTGCGGCTCCGGCTCGGTGTAAGCCTCATAGACCATCTTCATTTTCTCTCCCGAGATGTCGATGAGCTGCGAGCTTTCCGGCTGCGAGGGCCCGACGTTCACGTGGCGACCTTTGCTAAGCTTATTCATCGCCACGAGCCACTTGCCATAAGGCTCCTTCGTATCGCTCCCCGCGACCACGAGATGTCCGGTGCTGAAGTGCGTCGGCATCTTATCCAACACAACTTTCGTCAGGTCCTTCTTCTGCTCATCCGTCCACGGCGGCAGCTTCCACTTGGTGATATTTGAGTCGATGAACAGCGAAGTATAGGCATTGCCTTTCCCATCATACTGCGTGTGCAGCGGCCCGAGCCCGACGGGCACTTCACCCTCCACGACGCTTTCGTATTTCAAGATCGGCACGCCGCGAAACTCACCCTCGAAGGTCTTATTAGTTATCGCCGCCTGGATCTTCTCGAAGTTATACACCGTCGTCGAAGGCTGGAGCTTGCCGCCGGCCACGATCCACTTGCCGCTCGGATCGACATCCATGCCATGCGGCGATTTGCCGATCGGGATGAAGTAAGCCACGCCGGGAACCTTGGCCGGATCGAGCACCGGCACGCCGTCCAACATCGTCGCCTTGCCGTCTGCGACCGCCTGCGCCGCGGCTTTCCAATTCACCGCGATGCCGAGATCGCGATCCTTCTGCGAGGCGCCGACTTCCAGTGTCTCGTGCGCCATTTCGGTGTTGTAGCTCGTCCAGAAAGCCCAGCCACTCGACGGCCCTTTGCCTGTCGATGCCAGATCCCAATCAAACGGCGGCGTCAGGATTTGCCACGCTACCTTCATCTCGCCGCTCTGCGGATCGACGCTGATCCCGCTGACCATGCCATTGAATTCCTTCTCGTAATCCTTCAACTCCGCGACGCGCCCTTTCGGCAACGGCACGGAAAAGCGCGACGCGACCATGCAGTATTCCGTGTTCTCCGTGACGAACGACGAGCCGTGATTCCCGCTGGAATTCGGGATCGGTCCGAGAATCTGACGCGTCTTGAAATCGCGCAGGTCGATGCGCGCCACGCGGTTGTTCGAGTTGTCATTCACGAAGAGCCAGCGCCCGTCGTATTTTGAGTCCGTCTGCGAGAGGGCCGGATGATGCACGTCGCCCCAGGTGTAGTCACCAAGCAGCTTCTTCGATTCCTCATCGAAGCCGTAACCGAGCGCCGGGTAAGGCGCGAACACCGGAATCGTCGTGATATGCCGCATCGACGGAATGCCAGCGACATAGACCTGTCCCGAGTGTCCGCCGGAGTAGAAGAGATAGTATTCGTCCTTCTCTCCCGGTGCGACATAAGTGGCGATGGCATTGGCCTCCCGGTCGTTCTTCGCCGTGGAAGCCTTCTTGCCATTGCAAGCGGAGAGAGCGACCGCCGCAGCGAGCGCGATCCCGGTGGTAAGTATCGAATGCGGTGTTTTCATAAGGTTGAGTGTAGTGAGAGAGCTACCGAGTTACTGGACGGTGAGAATGCCTTTCATCCCGATCGCGTAGTGTCCGGGAAAAGAGCAAATATAGGTGTAAGTGCCGGCCTTGCGTGGCGCGGCGAAGCTGATGGTGTCACTCTCCCCCGGTCCGAGCAGCTTGGTGTGCGCGATGACTTTGTTTTTCACGTCCGGCCCGATATATTCCGTGCCCATGCTGGTCTGGCTGGCCTCCACAAACTTCGCCGGATCCTGATCCTGCGTGAGCAGCACAAAATTATGCCCCATCGACATCTTTGGCATTGTCCCCACGTTCTTGAGCGTGACCGTCACCTTCTGGCCTGGCTTTGCCTCGATGGCCATCACGTCGAACTTCATCGTATCGTTCCCGGTGATTTCCACCTTCTTCTCCGGCAGACTCGGGTCCGGCGCCTCGGCTGCTGGGGCAGCGTTCGTGGAAGTCTTTTCGGCGGCCGAGTGGCCGCTTTCCGGTGCCTTGTTGCACGCGGCGAGAAGACCGCATGCGCTGATGGTGATGATCGTGATTAGGCGGGATTTCATGCTGTTCATAAGTTGAGGGGTGCTGGCGCGGAGTGCCTTGATGTGGGTCAAGGCATTACTTGTTTACCGATAATGTGCTGGTCGCCTCGACGACCTCAGCCGGCGTCCATCCATTGCCGCGCCAGATGTTGCGGATGATGCCGTCAGCTCCCACGAGCGCGGTTGCCAAGCCATGAGCGATGGTGCCGCCTTCCGGCTGCACGGTAACGGAGAAAGCCTGCGTCAGCCGTGTTGTCTCGGCCGCGGTACCTGTGGCAAAGCGCCACTGGTCGATGTCCTTCGTGTGGCGCGCGGCGTACTGCGCGAGCACCTCGGGCGTATCGAACTCGGAATCGAATGAGATGCTGAGAAGCTGCACGTCTGCCGCCCCCGTCGCGCCCGAGAGCGCCTGCTGGACTTGTCGAAAATTGTTCGTCATCAACGGGCAGAAGTTGGGGATCGGGCAGCGCGTAAAGATGAAGGTGAGGAGGAGCGGCTTGCCCGCGAACGTCTCGCGCGTGATCGGCCGTCCTTGCGAGTCGATGAGCTGAAAGTCAGGAAGCCGATCGCCTTCCTTCAGTCGCTCAATATTCGCCGCTGCACCCGCCTCTGGCTGCTTTCGCGCGGGCAGCTTCACCTCGCTCTCGGCGATCTTCTTCACGCCTTCGATCCAGGCGGACTTATCCGTGACGATCATCGTGAACGCGATGGCATCGCCGGCTCTGAGCGGTTCGACCTCCGCCATGGTCTTCACGTCGAAGGGCATCGTCATCGCCGGCATGTAGTTCGGGATCTCCTCGTGCTCGACCGTCACCGCGCGCCCGGCGAAGTCGATCCCGCGCAGAATTCCCCGCACCGCAAAGGTCTGCGGCGGCGGCTCCACACTCACCGTCGCGCCGCTCTCGGGTCGCTTGCACGACGCCATGAACAGGCAGACGAGCGACAGAAGGAGAGCTAGTCGTTGAAGGCGCATCACATGGGAATCGGATGCCGCCTCAAATTGGACTGAACTTTTCGTGGTGAGGGGTGGGTCTGCAGCGCACGAAGCCGCCCGCAACCACAAAGCACAGCCTCAACCAACAAACTGCGCTCCCAAGGCTCGCCCGCGGACCAGCCTGCTCTCGTCCCGGGCGCCGCCGCCTCGGCCCCCCAGCTTGGGAGCGAGCGCGAACGCAAATCTGTCGCCCGCGGATCGGCACCGGACGGTTACGGGATCGGTCGCGCATCGACGCGTGGTGCTGCCGATTACGCGTTTACGTAGCTTCTCCGAGGCTGCTTTCGCGGCTAAGGTCCGCCCGTTTTCGCTCCTTACCTTGGGAGCGACTTTTACCATGTCTTCCTTCCCCCGCTCCCTCCTGACTCACGGATGCCTTGCGCTGAACCTGCTCGGGCTGGGTTGGACGGCCAGCTCCGCCCAAGCGGCGGACAAACTGGAGTTCAACCGCGACATCCGTCCGATCCTCTCGGACAACTGCTTCTCCTGCCACGGCATCGACGCCAAGCATCGCGAAGCGAAGCTGCGGCTCGACACCGCCGCGGGGGCGCTCGCCGAGGCGGAAAGCGGGGCGATCCCGATCCAGCCGGGCGTCCTGGCGAAGAGCGAGGTCTGGCTGCGGATCATCAGCGACGACAAGGACGAGATCATGCCGCCGCCGAAGTCGCACAAGAAGCTGACCGCGGCGCAGAAGGAGACGATCAAACGCTGGATCGAGCAGGGGGCGCCGTATCAGAGGCACTGGGCGTTTGAAGCGCCGGTGAAGGCGGTCGTGCCAGTAGTTAGTGCTCAGTCGGGCGCGAGTGGCGCGGCGCCTCCCAAGAACTTGGCGCTGGGCGCTAAGGACTTGGAACCGAGCACTAAGAACTCCGTCCTCACCCCCATCGACGCGTTCATCGCGCAGCGGCTGGAAAAGGAAGGGCTGAAGCTCTCGCCGGAAGCGGATCGCGAGACGTTGTTGCGCCGCGTGACTTTCGATCTCACGGGCCTGCCGCCGACGACTGCGGAAGTGGATGCGTTTGTCGCCGATCGGGCTCCCGAGGCTTTCGACAAGGTGGTTACGCGGCTGCTCGCGTCGCCGCGCTACGGCGAACAGATGGCCCGCTATTGGCTCGATCAGGCGCGCTACGGCGACACCCACGGGCTGCATCTCGATAACGAGCGCTCGATGTGGCCTTACCGCGATTGGGTGATCGGCGCCTACAACCGCAACCTGCCGTTCGATCAATTCACCGTCGAACAACTCGCCGGCGACCTGCTGCCGAATCCGACGCAGGACCAGCTCATCGCCACCGGCTTTAATCGCTGCAACGTCACGACCAGCGAAGGCGGCTCGATCAACGAGGAATACATCTTCCGCTATGCCGTGGATCGCACGTCCACGACGATGAATACCTGGCTGGCGCTGACCGGCCAGTGCGCGGTCTGTCACGACCACAAGTTCGACCCGATTTCGCAGAAGGAATTTTACCAGCTCTACGCGTTCTTCGTGAGCGCCGCCGATCCGCCGATGGATGGCAACAAGCTGCTCACGCCGCCGATTCTCCAGCTCGCGACGCCCGAGCAGCAGCAGAAGCTCGACGAGTTCAAAACGAAGGTCGCGGTCGCGCAGAAAAAGATCGATGAAGCGCTCGCGCAGGTCGCTTACACCGATCCCGGCACGCTCCAGCCGCCGCCACCGATCGAAGAAACCGAGGCTGTCTGGGTGGAGGACGAGTTTCCGGCAAACGCCAAGGCGCTCTCGAACCGTCCCGGCACCACGACCTGGGTGACGGCCGAAGAAGGCCAGGTCTTCAGCGGGACGCGCGCGCTCAAACGCACGGACAAGGAAATGGCGCAGGACTACTACTCCGGCGGGGCGGCTCCGCTCGAAATCCCCACGGGCGCGGAGTTGTTCGCCCACGTCTTCCTCGACCCCGCCGATCCGCCCAAGGCGGTGATGCTGCAATTCCACAAGGACGGCTGGAAACACCGCGCGGTGTGGGGCGACGCCGAGGTGATTCAATTTGGCAAGACGGGCACCACGGAGAAAATCCACATGGGCGATCTGCCGGACACGGGCAAATGGACACGCCTGGAGATCGACGCCGAAAAGCTCGGGCTCAAGCCCGGCGATCTCCTCACGGGCCTGTCCTACACGCAATTCGGCGGCACGGTTTATTGGGACAAGGCGGGCGTGACCGGGCGCAAAGATCCGGCGGCCGATCCGGCGCAGTCGCAGCTCGTCTGGGAGAAGAAGTACGATGGGCAGAGCACGCCGGCCTTTCCCGCGGAGATCAACAAAATCTTCCGCTCGGTGAAGCGGACCGAGCGCAACGCGGACCAGCAGAAGCAGCTCCGCAATTATTACCTGACGAACGTCTATGGCACGGCCAAGCCCACCTTCGAGCCGCTGAACAAGGAAAGCGCGAAGCTGACCAAAGAGCGCGACGACTTCGACAGCGCCATCCCGGCCACCTTCATCATGAAGGACCTGGAGAAACCGCGCGATGCCTTCGTGATGGAGCGCGGCGCCTACGACAAGCCGGGGGAGAAGGTCGGACGGGCGGTGCCCGCGTCCTTTCCGCCGCTGCCGAATCCGGCGAATCCCACCCGGCTCGATCTCGCGCGCTGGCTCGTCGCGCCGGAGAATCCGCTGACCGCGCGGGTGACCGTGAACCGGCTCTGGCAGCAATTCTTCGGCACCGGCCTGGTGAAGACCTCGGGGGACTTCGGCTCGCAAGGCGACCCACCGAGTCATCCCGAGTTGCTCGACTGGCTGGCCGTGACTTTCGTCGAGTCGGGCTGGGATATTAAAAAGTTTGCCCGCCTGCTCGTGACTTCGGCGACCTACCGGCAGACTTCGCAAGCCGCGCCGGAGATGTGGAAACGCGACCCGGAAAATCGGCTGCTCGCGCGCGGCCCGCGCTTCCGCCTCGACGCCGAGCAGGTGCGCGACAATTCGCTCTATGTGAGCGGCCTGCTCAAGGAGCAAATCGGCGGCAAAGGCGTGAAGACGTATCAGCCACCGAACATCTGGGAGCCGGTCGGTTTTGGCGGCAGCAATACGCGCAACTACAAGCAGGACACCGGCGACGCGCTGTATCGGCGGAGCATCTACACGTTCATCAAGCGCACCGCGCCGGCGCCCTTCATGACGACCTTCGATGCGCCCGCCCGCGAGGCCTTTTGCACGGGACGCGAGCGGAGCAACACCCCGCTCCAGGCTTTGCAGCTGATGAACGACGTGCAGCATTTCGAGGCCGCGCGCGCGCTGGCTGAGCGCATCCTGCGCGAAGGTGGCGAGGGCACGGCGAACCGGCTCGCCTACGGCTTCCGCACGGTGCTGGCGCGAAAGCCCACCGATCGGGAAACGATCATCGCGTGGAGCGCGCTGGAGCACCATCTCGCGCGCTACCAAAAGGACCCCGAGGCCGCGAAGGTCGCGATCCGCAACGGGGAATCGAAGCCCGATCCAAAACTCGCCGAACCCGAACTCGCCGCCTGGACGATGGTCGCCAACCTCCTGCTGAATCTCGACGAAACCGTGACGAAAAATTGAAGTGCTTAGTTCTCAGTCCTCAGTCACTCCCCATCGAATGCTTTCTATGAGTGAGACGACGTTGCCTTATGCCCGGAGTTTTCGGGAATTAATCGTTGACCGACGGCAGCGCGAGTTGGCGCGGCGGGTGTTTGAAGTCTCGAAAGCGTTTCCGCGTGAGGAGGCTTATTCATTGACCGATCAAGTGCGGCGGGCTTCGCGCTCCATCGGTGCGCAGATTGCCGAGGCATGGGCGAAGCGCGATTACGAACGCCACTTCCTGAGCAAACTGACAGACGCCGACGCCGAGCAAAACGAAACCCAGCACTGGATCGAAACCGCCCGCGACTGTCTCTATTTAAGTGCGGAGCATTCCGTTGAACTCCTGGGCCTCTGTCACGAAATCGGCCGTATGTTGCGCTCGATGAAAGATCACTCCGCCGACTTCTGCCCGAACGATAGCACTCGCATCCGGGAAACCTCCGATTTCTTCAACGCCCCGACTGCGCACTAAGCACTAAGCACTAAGCACTTTCATCATGGATCCACTCTTCACCCACGATCTCCTGCAAACCCGCCGCCAATTCTTCGGCCACACCGGGCTGCGCCTTGGTGGGCTCGCGCTCGCCGGCCTGATGGGCCGCGCCAGTGCCGCGACCAGCGCGAACACCACGGCGGCCGCCGCGCGCGTCCATCCATCGCTCGCCGGTTTCCCACACTTCGCACCGAAGGCGAAACGCCTCATCTACCTGCACATGAACGGCGGCCCGTCGCAGCTCGATCTGTTCGATCACAAGCCGGGGCTCGCGGAGAAATTCGACACCGACCTGCCCGACTCGATCCGCAAAGGGCAGCGCATCACGACCATGACCAGCGGCCAGACGCGCCTGCCCGTCGCGCCGTCGATGTTCAAGTTCACGCAGCACGGCAAGTCCGGCATGTGGGTCAGCGAACTGCTGCCAAAAACCGCGGAGATCGTGGACGAGATCGCGCTCATCAAGACCGTCCGCACCGACGCCATCAACCACGACCCGGCCTGCACCTTCGTCATGACCGGCAGCGAGATTCCGGGCAAGGCCAGCCTCGGCTCGTGGCTTTCCTACGGCCTCGGCAGCGAGAGCAACGACCTGCCGGCGTTCGTCGTCCTGACCCCGACCTGGTCGGCGAAGGGCAATGCCCAGGCGCTTTTCACGCGGATGTGGTCGAGCGGATTTCTTTCCACAAATCACACCGGCGTCGCCCTGCGCTCGGTCGGCGACCCGGTGCTTTACATCCAGAATCCGAGCGGCGTGGCCACGGGGGATCGCCGCACGATGCTCGACGCGCTCAATCAACTCAATGCACTGAATTTTCAGCGCTTCGCCGACCCGGAAACCCAGACGCGCATCGCGCAATATGAGATGGCCTTCCGCATGCAGCGCTCGGTGCCGGAGCTGACCGATCTTTCGACCGAAGATGCCGCCACGATCGAGATGTACGGCCCCGACGTGAAGAAGCCCGGCACCTTCGCCGCCAGCGCGCTCCTCGCCCGACGCCTCGCGGAGCGGGGCGTGCGGTGCGTGCAGATCCTGCATCGCGGCTGGGATCAGCACGGCAACCTGCCGGGAGAAATTCGCGCGCAATGCGGCGACGTGGATCAGGCCTGCGCCGCGCTGATCAAAGACCTCAAACAGCGCGGCATGCTCGACGACACGCTGGTCGTCTGGGGCGGGGAATTCGGCCGCACCGTCTATTCCCAAGGCAAGTTGACCAAGGACAACTATGGCCGCGACCATCACCCGAAGAACTTCTGCATGTGGATGGCGGGCGGCGGCATCAAGGCCGGCATGGTCTATGGCGAGACCGACGACTTCTCCTACAACGCCGTCGAGAACCCGGTCCATCTCAACGACCTGAATGCCACGATCCTGCACTGCCTGGGCATCGACCACGCGAAATTCACCTACAAATTCCAGGGTCTCGACCAGCGTCTCACCGGGGTCGAACTCGCCAAGGTGGTGAAGGGCATCCTCGCCTAGCGCGGCGGGTCCCCGAAAAAACTTCCACACTTTGGCAGGTGAAGAAATGTCGTAGCCGGCCTGTAGAGGCGGCTCTGTCCAGCTCCGCGGGACGTGCCGCCTGCGGGACCTTGAGTTCGCCAAGGCGGCACGTCCTGCGGACAGAGCCGCCTCTACACCTGCCGCAACACCAGGCGGCTACGAAATTTTTTGGATCGTGGTAGTTGCGCTGAGCGTCGCGACGAATGCGCAGGGCTTCTTTCGTGAAGGGTTGACGATCCCTGACTCTCCTGCGTTCCGAGTCCCGCTAAAACTCGCCACTCAGCAGGCGCAGGAAATTACGGCCGGTGGTCGTCAGCGTGGGAATTTTGCTCGTGCCAGTGACATAGCCTTTCGTCACGTAGTTCAGCGGAAACTTCGAGGGCGTCACGCTGGTGAGCGCGGGCTGGCTCACCGCTTCGCGCCGCGGTTCCAGCCGGACCGGCAGGCCCGACTTGGTGAAGGCAATCTCCCACGACTTCACGCCCGCGGCGTCGCCGCGAATCATCCACGGGTAAAGCTTCGCCAGCACGAATTTGTCCGACGCGGGCACCACCGCCTTCCACGCCACTTCCTCGCTGGCCAGAAACGCGGGGATGGTCAGCGCGGGCGATTTGTGCGCCGCGAGGAGCAGCCGGGCCACGTCCATCCCGGCGAGGTTGATCCCATTGTAGAGGCCGTGCCGATTGATCTCCGACGGGAAGATGAGCTGATGCCAGCGGTCGAACTCGTGACTCAGGATCAGATTCACCTCGAAATGCAGATGCGCCCGGCGGCGATCGATCCCATCCCCAGTGTAACCCAGGCGCCCCAGCGCCTCGCCCGGCACCACCCGCTGCCCGATGCTCACCACGACGGTATTCAAGTGCGCGTAGAGGCTGTAGTACGGGGAGCCGTCCCACTGGTGCTCGATGACCACGAAACGGCCGTAGTTCGAATACCGCGGGACACCGCTCACGTGGACCACGCGCCCGGCTCCGGCCGCGGTCACGATATCGAGCGGCTCGCCGTCGCTCGACCGCTCCAGCGGCTTGATGTCGGCCCCTTCGTGAAAGCGCGCGTAAACCAGCCCTCCGGAAGTCACCCGCGGGTCGCGCACATACCCATATTGCCCACCCTCCCAAGGCGTAGTTTTCACTCCCTGAACCTCGCGATCGACGAACATATAAAACCCCTCCCCATCGCCCTGGAGCAGCGCGCGATTCTGGGTCGGAAAAGTCAGATCGAGCGCCTCGGCGATGGATTGCGTCGCGAGAAGGAGCGCAGCCCCGAACGAGGCAGCACGAAAGAAAGACGGCGGATTCATGAGCCCCATCTTTTGAACATGGAATGCGCGAATGCGCAAAGTCTCTCGAGTGAGGCCCGCGTCGATTCATCCCCTCAACCCGGACGCAGGCGACGATTCCTTGGTATATGTCCACCATCCTCCTGATCATCCTCGTTCTCTTCCTCATCGGCGCGCTGCCGACTTGGGGCCACAGCCGCAACTGGGGTTACGCCCCCAGCGGCGGTATCGGTCTGGTCGTCGTCATCCTCTTGGTCCTGGTTCTCATGGGCCACATCTAGGCTCGCCTCCTCGGGGGCAGGCCATGGGTCGAGCCACTCGTTGCACGCCGCTGACCAGCACGGTTCGGGCGTGCTCCATTGTCCCGCCCGTTCCCAAGCGGCGTTTGGAAATGCGCGACGGAGCGCAGCTTTGCTTCTCAGGCGGGGTGTCTCTGGGCGGAGGGCGAAGCTCAGCTCCGCGGAAATGAGCGTTCCCAAGCGCAGCTTGGGGAGCGGCGAAAGTGATCGCCTATTTCTCTGGCGGCCTTTCCCGCACGACGCACGACCCCGCTTCCCGTTCCTCCATCAGCCTCCGACGGGTGGCCCGGTTTTCGGTCATGATTTCGTCCTCCGGTCCCGCATCGATTTTCTCCCAATCCGGCAGCGGCAGTTCCAGCGGCGGCTGACCGGCGAACGACACGACCGGATGCCCCGCCACCGCCCAGCCCGCTTCGCCCGCGCGGAGGTGCTCCCCAAGCCGTTGCAAATCGCCGCCGCACTCGCGCACAAGCGCATCGCGCGTGCGGCGGATTTCATCATGGATGGCGTTCGAGTTCATGGAGTCAGATTGCGATCAGATGGTTTGGTGTGCAAATGATTGGGCAGACCAGTCCCGCCTCGGCGCACACTGCTTCCCCGCGTCGCCGATGGTCCGCGTTGGCGATGTGCTTGCAGTTCCAAGTCAGCGGGAAGTTCGGAAGTTCATCGCGTGAACCGCCGCCAACGCGATGAGAATCAATGGGCGCCGGCTAGCGCGCTTGAAGCACCGGACTCTTCAATTGGCATGAGAACTCTTTTGCTGTGACATCTCTGGCGGCTTTCTACGAGTGTTTCAGTCCAAGGCGACAAGATGCGTTTCACCACTGTGACGTTAACGGCATTTCCGAGTGCCCTCATCGCTGCAATTCCTTTCGGTAAGTGTTTCAACTCATTCATGCTTTGCAGCCGAGCGCACTCGCGCGCGGTCATATAGCGCTTCTCCCAAGCGATAATTGGCACCTGAGTCGTAGTCATCGCCACAAGTGAGGGCGACGTGTTCGCGCGCTTCACCCGGAGGCCTGAGGCGCGGAACTGGAGAACATATTTCCACAAGTCACGGTCCTCGCCTTGGCAGTTCCACTCGAGCTTTTGAAGGCTGGGAGGAAACCCGGCGAGCTTCGGAAGCCACGGCTCGATGAGCGCGCGATTTTGCTCGAAGAACGTTCGATTCTGCCGGACGAAGAGTTGCTTCCAAGGCGGAAATACGCCACTGGATCCGCGGGCATGCCCGGGCACGCGCTGATAAATTGCATGCCGGGATAGCCCGGTGAGCGGTCGCCCAAAGCATCCTTGTGACGCTTGCAGTTTTTCCAATGGAACGCGCGATAGCGCGTCGTAGTCGGTGGGGTAAGTCGCGCCGAACTCCATCGCCCAAATCGGAAAGGAGGGAAGTTTTGTTCCCTTGGGGAAAAGTTTCAAAAACTCCTGCCATGCTTCAATGCACGCAACCACTTGATCGCTGAGTGGGCCCGCTTCGGCAGGCTCCTTATCGAGTATGTTTCGGATGGAAACTTCCCCCGC
>Ga0105047_10000779_pt1 | contig 55574 bp, 53 predicted proteins | sample MAT04_FD_78384 | JGI IMG/M metagenome (GOLD analysis project Ga0105047, IMG submission 78384) | Freshwater microbial communities from Lake Fryxell liftoff mats and glacier meltwater in Antarctica - MAT-04 (megahit assembly) | ecosystem: Environmental > Aquatic > Freshwater > Ice > Liftoff... | reverse complement strand
GGCGAGTTGCCGAACAGCAGCGGCTTTCAGCTTCGCCTGGATAGATTTTGCAGTGAGGAACCGCGCGATTCGGGCACCGGCTGGAGACCACGCCAGGACCGACACCATCTCCCTGAGGTCTGCCTTTAGCTTGACTAATCGTGCCTCAGCCGGCACCACTCGATCGCGACTACTTCGCCCCCGCATGCCGTTTGAAAGCCGCCAGCAGCGCCAGGTCGTAACTGATCTTGAGCACGCCGCACAGCACCAGCGGCGCGGCCAGCAGGCCGGCGGCGAACAGCGCGCCGCCGAGCGAGGGGCTCAGCGCGGCGGCCAAGCTGCGTGGCACAGCGGTGAAACTGGCGGCGGCGGCGCGTTCCGGCGGCGTTACCACGGCCATCACGAAGGCGGCGCGAGTCGGCACATCCATTTGCGACAGGAAGGCGCGCAGCAGCAACAAGCCGAGCGCCAACGTCAGATTCGGCGCCAGCGCGGCGAGGATCAGACAGAGGCTGGCCGGGATGTGGGTGAACACCATGGTGTTGAGCAGGCCGATGCGCCGGGCGACCCAGGGCGCGGCAAGTTGCGAGGCGGCGGTGAGCAGGCCGGCCCAGAAGAAGAACGCGCCGGCGGCGGCGACCGACACGCCGAAGCGTTCGAACAGCCAGAGCGACAGCAGCGAATTCAGCACCAGCCCGCCGGCGAAGGCATCAACCGAGAACAGCGCCGCAAGTCGAATGACGATGCCGCGCGATTCAGTCAGTGGCGCTGGCGCGGCGGGCCGCTCATGCGGCGGTGGTTCCGGCAGACGTAGGTAGAGCCACCAAACCGACAGACCCGTGATGCCGTAGAGGCCGAACATCAGGCGCAACGCAGTCAGCCGTTCAAATTCCAGCGTCACCAGCCAGTCCGGCACGGCGGCGGCAAGCGCTCCGGTGGCGGCGCAGAGTGCGCCGACGAAGCTGTAGCGAGCGAACAATCGCGTGCGTGCATCGCCTTCGGCCGCTTCCGCCAGACGCGCATGTTCCAGCGGCAGAAAGACGCTGACATCGCCGGAACTCGGGTTGAGGGTGCCGACGAAGGCGACCAGCAGCAATGGCCAGAAGGCGGAAAGGTTGGCGAACGCCAAGCCCGTGGCGGCCATCAGCAATGCCGCCGCTAGCAGAAGGCGGCGGTGAGGGAATCGATGCCCCAATGTGCCAACCGCCAGCGTGGCCAATGCCGAACCGAGCAAGGTGGAGGTGCTGAGCAGGCCGACTTCCCAGGCGCCGAAGCCCAATGCAAGCAGATACACCGGCAGCAGAATTGCGACATAGCCATCGACGAAAGCGCGCAGCGCTCGGCCGATCAGCAAAGTGCGTGCTTCGGGCGCGATGTGGGCTATCGATTCGGCCCGCAAGCGGAGCCTCCTACAACGTCGTGGTTTCGGCGCACCAGGCGTACAGCGCGTCGGAGATCAGCATGCCCTGCTTGAGCATTTCAGCGACAAGCCTTTCTTCATTTGGCAACCACCTCGCCGCCGGCCGCTTTCCAGGCTTCGATGCCGCCATCGATGTAGCGCGCCTGCAGGCCCTTGGCTTGCAAGGCATCGACGACACTGTTGGAGACCGCGCCGCCGCGCACGCAATACAGCACGATGGCTTGATCCTGCGGCAGGCTGTCGGCCCAGTCGGCCAAATGTTCCGGGTTTTTCCAATGGGCGCCAGGCAGTGATTCGTTCGATGCGGCGTAATCCGCTTCGCGCCGAACATCCAGCACATAAACTGCCGACGGGTTGATCGCATTAGCCGGCAAGCTGCGTGTTTGTATGCTGGCGGTATAGGCACGCAAGCCGCCGTCGATCGACAATACCTTGTGGTAACCCAGCGTTTGCAAGGTATCCGCGCCCATGCCGCCGCGATTGCCGCCGTTGCAATAGCAGATCACGGTGGCGTGTTTATCCGGCACGGCGGCAAGGATTTTGACGGCCAGGTCATCCAGACGCAGATTGATTGCGCCCCGCAGATGGCCTTTGATGTGTTCGTCCGGTTCGCGCACATCGATGATGGCCGCGCCATGCGCGCGCAGCGCATCGACTTGCTCGGGCGGAGTCAGCGTGATGCGGCTGCGCGCTTCAGCGGCTCTTTTCAGGAATTCGGGGTCGTGGTGGTCCATGGGGTCTCCTTGTCGATTACGTGTTTCAGCTTGATGTCAGCGTTTAGGCCAGCGTGTAGGCCAGTCCCACCGCCGCGCAGGCGCCGATGACTTTCATGATATCGACCTTGTATTTCCACAGCGCGATGAACGCAGCCACCGAAATCAGGGCGTAAAACCATTCAAAGCCACCGGTGAACGGCGCGGTTTCCGTGGCGCGCGGCCAGATCACATGCCAGCCGAAGAATAGCGCCAGATTCAGGATGACGCCGACCACGGCGGCGGTGATGGCCGACAGCGGCGCGGTGAATTTGAGGTCGCCATGCGTCGACTCCACCAACGGCGCGCCGGCCAGAATGAACAGATAACTGGGCAGGAAGGTGAAAAAGGTGGCGACGCAGGCACCCGCGAAGCCGGCCAGAAGCTGCGCCTCCGGACCGAAGATTTCCTTGGTCCAGGCACCGACGAAGCCGACGAAGGCGACCACCATGATCAACGGGCCAGGCGTGGTTTCGCCCAGCGCCAGGCCGTCGATCATCTGGGTGCCGGTCAGCCAGCCATAGTGATCGACGCCACCCTGATAAACGTAGGGCAGCACCGCATAGGCGCCGCCGAAGGTGACCAGCGCCGCCTTGGTGAAGAACTTGCCCATGTCATACAGCGTTCCGGCGGGCAGCATCAGCATCGCCGCGCCCCAGATCGCCAACGCCGCCAGCAACAGCACGGCCAGATAAAGCGGCTTGAACCGGGTGTGTTCCGGCGGCGGCGTGTCGTCGTCGATCAACGCCGGACCATATTGCTTGCTGGAAGCGCCATGGCCGCCGCCAACCTTGAATTTCTCCGGCATCAGCTTGCCGCCAATAAAGCCGAGGATGCCGGCCGCCAACACGATGTAAGGAAACGGAATCTTCAGCGCAAAGATGGCGATGAATGACGCCGCCGCCAACAGCCAGAGCACGTTGTTCTTCAGCGCCCGCGAGCCGATGCGCCAGGCGGCAAACACCACGATGGCCACCACCGCCGGCTTGATGCCGTTGAACACGCCCTGGACGAAAGTCAGGTCGCCGAATGCCAGGTAAACGTAAGTCAGCCCGGTCAGGATGAACAACGACGGCAGCACAAACAGCGTGCCGGCGATGATGCCGCCCCAGGTTCGGTGCAACATCCAGCCGATGTAGATGGCGAGTTGCTGCGCCTCCGGACCGGGCAGCACCATGCAGTAATTGAGCGCGTGCAGAAAGCGGCGTTCGGAAATCCAGCGGCGTTTTTCCACCAGTTCCAGATGCATCATGGAAATTTGCCCGGCCGGGCCGCCGAAGCTGATGAAGCCGAGTTTCAGCCAGTAGAGGAAGGCTTCCAGGAGGCTGGGATAGGCGGGGCGTTGTGGGGTGTCGGTCAAACGATGTCTCCTTGATGGCGTCGATACGGTATGAATAAGTTCAATCCGTCACCCCGGCGCAGGGCGGGACCAGCAACGAGGACTGGATTCCGGCCTGCGCCGGAATGACGGAGTCCTGTTAATTTCGTGGTTCGCTGAATGCCGCATACAGGTTATCCAGCATTTGTCCGCCTTCAACCAGCAAATCGTCGTCATTGTCGATACGGCTTTTCATGCCTTTCAGCATCGCTTCAAACCCGGCTGCTTCGGGGGCTGCACCGCCGACATCCAGCGTGTGCACCAACGCGCCGAGGCGTTTCAAGGCGGTGTCGTTTTCCAGGCCAAAACTTGCCAGCAGGGTTTCGAAGGTGACGCGGCGACCGATATGGCTGAAGCGGGCGCCGTCGTAATCGAAACCGAGCGCGTCGGGCGGGCAGTCTTGTGGCTGCGCCAGCCAGATAAAGCGGGCTTCCTGGTCGATGAAGTGGCGGATCAGCCAGGCGGATGCGAGTCGGTCGACCCAGAGATTGCTGCGTGTTGCCCATTGCCGATTCTGGAACTGGCGGTTATCCAGCCGCTCCGGTTCGCCTTCGGCAAAACCTGGTTCGTTGGCCATTTGTCGCTGACGCAACTCTGTTTCCATGCCTTGCAGGCGGCGTTCGGTTTCGGCGCGTGCCGGGTTGGGGAAATAATCGATGCCGATCACGCCATCGAGATGTTTTCGCGCCTGCCGCAACCCCCGTCGCAGGCTGGCGTCATCTGCTTGTGCGGCGAGTTCGCGCAAGGTTGCGTCAATGCCGGCGTATTCCGGGGTGCGATTGAACAGCGTCACAAACTGCTCTTCGTATTCCGCCACCCCGGCAACCTGCAGCAACCAGGCCTGGCCACCGGCTTTGCTCGCCTCCCGAACTTGTGCCGCCAGCGCGGATGCCAGCGCGGGACGTTCCGGCAACAGCCAGACGCCATCCCGCAACGAAGCTGCGCCAAGCGCTTTCAATGCGCGCCAAAGTCGGGTACGCGCAGTCGCGTTGTCGCTCGGCAGGGCAAGAATCAGCGTTATCCAATTCGTCATATTCATTGCATTATTTGAAATGAGTGTTACATATTATTATATCTGGATTGGCTATGGACGAAAAAAAAGCCCTGCATGCAGGGCTTTTATCGACGGGTTACGGGCTATTCGTGATCGCCATAAGAGAAACGGATGTGGCCGTAACGAATCGCCAGCACCGCCAGCGTCAACAGCAGGATCGCGGCGGTGACGCCCATGATGCGGTACTCGTCCAGGTTCTTCATGTCCAGCACCAGATAGCGCGCCAGCGCAACGATGGCGATGTAAATTGGAAAGCGCACCGGCAGTCGGCCTGATTGGAAGTACAAGCCGACCATCGCCAGGATTTCCAGATACAGGAACATCAGCAGCAGGTCGCCCAGGTTGACGGTGCCGGCATTGATCATGATGCCGACTTCATGCGCGCCGGCGATGATGGTGGCGATGGTGATGATCGCCAGGCCAATGTATTCAATGATGCCAAGAACAGTAATGGCGTGATTCGTGAAGCGATTCTGGCGCATGGAATTTCCTTTTGGTCAGGTTAACGCGGGGTACGGGCGATGGCGGCTTCCACCAGCGCCAAAAAATCGGCTTGGTTCTTTACCTGCGCCACTTCTTGCGAGGTGACGGTATAGCCATGCGGGCCGGCGATGGCTTCGTAGCGCGGCACGCGGGAATGGAACAAACGTGGAAACACCCAGCGGGTGAAATCGTTGGGTTCGACTTGGGCGACAAATTCGAGGCCCCTTTCCGCCATGTAGACCGGCAGGTTTTCGGCCAGGAACGCGGGCCGGTAATACAGCGGCTTGGGGTCGGACTGGGCGCGCCGGATCAATGTGTCTTCTTCATCCTTGGTGGTGACCTTGATGTAGAGAATCAGCGTGTGCTCGGCCAGCAGGTCGATCACCGAATCCTCTTCCAGCTCGCACAGGCTGCCGCCGACGTCGTTGACGAAATGATCGTAACCGTAGATTTCCTGCGCCTTGCGGATGAACTCCGGCACATCTTGCATGGCGGCGATTTCGGCTTCCCGATACATCGCCTGGCGACGGCTGAATTCCGGTAGCGACAAGCCGGCGAAATTCGGGTCGCCGAGCTTGCCGACAAACGAGAGCACCGGGCCGAGATCCTGAATCTTGATGTTGTTGCGGACATCGATCCAGTCGTTGCGCAACAACTCGCGCAGGAACGGCACCTGCATCGCCTGTTGCTTGATCAGGTCGAGGATGGGTTCATCCAGATACCGTGTGCCGATGCGGTAATCGCCGGAAAAATGGAACCAGTCGTGGCGGCGCAGCAGGCTGGAAATATAGGTTTTGCCAACGCCGGACATGCCCAGCAGAGTGATTTTTTTGTGGTCCCAGGCGCGGAAGGATTCGGGGTTGAATTTCATGGGTTTGATGCTGGGTTGCAGGAAGTGCGTCAGTTTGCCCGAGTCTGGCTATTCGGTGAACGTGTGGATCAAATGAGAACTGGTTGCATTTGAGAATTAATCTCATGTAGCATGTGTCCCATGCATCAAAACAACCTTCCCAAGCCTGTTATCCCAAGCCCGCCGCCGGAGGTCATCCACGCTGCCGCATTGTTCCGCGATCGGCGCGAACTGGTGATTGAGCATGGCGGTGGGCGGTATCGCCTGAGCTTGACCAGGAACGGCAAGTTGATCCTGACCAAATAGTTTCTCAAACCCCAGCCAGCCAAAGGGCGATTCCAGCGACCCCGGTAGCCAGCCAGAAATGACTAGCGAACTGAATGGAGTCGTCCCATGCGCAATTCCTGCGCCCTGCCTTTGTTGGCGCTTGTTGCAAGCTTTGCCGCCAGCCCCGCTTTTTCCACCGATCTAGTCCAGCCCGCCGGCGCCGATGTGGCCCGGTTGCTGCAATCCTTGCAGGATCGTCTGAGCCGTCTGGAAGCGCGCAATGCCGAGTTGGAGCGACGTCTGGCCGAGCCGGCCAAAGTGCCGGAAAGTGTCAGCGCCCGCCTGGAGGATGTCGAAACCGAGGTGCTGAGCCTGAGTCGGAAACCCGATCCGTTGGAAAAATTCGACGGCGTTGCGGTCGGCGCCAGTCTGATCATGGTGGCGCAGCACGCCAAGGGCGGCGCGGTTTCCGCCACCGAGCTGAGCACTCGCGCCGATATCGAAGTCGAATTACCGGGCGGTTCGATCGGTCAGGCCGAGGGCAAGATTTTTGCGCATTTCCGCGCCGGTGATGGCGATGGTGTGGACGGAGCGGCCACGCCTCCAGGGGCGTTCGCCACCTCCAACGCCACGGTATTCGGCAACATCAATTCACCGGTGCTGATGCAGGCCTGGTATCAACTCGATATTCCGGTCGGCGCCGCCAGCGGCAACTTGGGACGGGTCGAGCTGACCGCCGGCAAGATCGATCCGTTCGCTTTCTTCGATGGCAACAACATCGCCGACGACGAATCGGAAGGCTTCATGAATCTGGCCTTCGTGCACAACCCGTTGCTCGATGCCGGTGGCGACATCGGCGTTGGCACCCACGGCGCCAGCCCGGGCGTGCGCATCGCTTATGTCAGCGACGTCAACGGCGGCAACAACATCACCGCTTCGCTGGGGGTGTTCGGCACGAGCAATGGCATAAGCGCCGGCGCGGATTACCTGGATAGCTTCAGCAAGCCGCTGACCATCGCGCAGTTGGAATATGCCGGCAAGAGCTGGCCGGGATTGGATGGCGCATATCGAATCTATGCCTGGAACAACGGGCGGGCCGAGGATCAGATCAACACCGGCGAAGAAAAACACGCCGGCTGGGGCATTTCGCTCGATCAGCAGGTTGCCGCCCACACCACGCTGTTCGCCCGTTACGGGCACTCGACCAAAGGCAATCTGAACTTCGACCGTGCCTACACGCTGGGCGCGCAGCTCGATGGCGGCGCCTGGGGTCGGGAAGGGGATCGCATCGGCCTGGCCTATGGCGCGCTGTCCACCAGCTCCGAATATCGCATCGCCGGCAGCGGCGGGGTGGCCACGTCAGGCAGCGAAAAAATCTACGAACTGTTCTACGCCTGGCAGGCCAACGACAGCCTACAAGTCACGCCCAGCCTGCAATTCATCGACAACCCCGCCGGCAGCGGCGCGGATGACCTGACAGTCTGGGGTCTGCGCGCCAAGCTGGCGTACTGATCGCACCCTAATCCAACGACAGGAGAACCCCCATGGACAGCAATACCGCACTTATCGCTGGCGCGCTTGATCACCTGATGCGCCATACGCTGACCGGCTGTCAGCACGCCGCACATCACGCTGCGCAGTTGCTCGGAGTGCTGTCCGAGCGGCCTGGGCTGGATAGCGACACACGCGGGCTGTGCGACCGCATGTGTGAGTATCTGGAAAGCAGTCATGTGTGATCGCTGCGAAACGACCGGCTTGCTGGCGGGATTGTTTGCCAAGGCGGGCGTGGTGGGTACTCCAACGCTTGCGTCGGCGGTAACGCTCCCCACAACACCAAACTCGGCGCAGAGAAGCGAGTTGGCGATGCTGACATCGATGCCGCCACCAACAAAGTCGGCCCCCACGCGTAGGCGCAAGCTGTGGGAGCTGGAGGAGAAGTATCACTGCCCGGTGATCGGCTCCTGCCTGAACCTGGACGAATTGAAGAAAATCGCCCGCAAGGACGGTTTCAGCGGCAATCACTTCGAGCCGTATCTGTTGCATCTCGAAGCCGTCTCGCTGTCTTGTTCGCGCAACGCCGCCGCTGAAGCGATGCACAAGATGTTGGAGCGCAAATATGCGCTGATCATCCAGCGATTCAATCATGCAAAAACCGACACGGAAGTACTCGCCCTGTGGCAGGAATGCCTGGAGCGGGGCGATGTCGCCGGTCCGATGTGGGCGGTTCTGACGCACAAGGCGGCCAGCCCGGAAACGCGCAAGGTGGTGTATGGCGATGTGCACATGCTGTCGCACCAAGTCGGCGCCGGGCAGGCAGCCGATTTGCGTCGGCTGCAATGGCTGGAACGGCAACGTGCCGAGTTGATCGAGGAAAACTCACGCCTGCGCGACGAACAGCAGCGCCAGGCAGCACAGCTCATGGCGCTGCGCCAGTCCCTGGCCGCCGAGCAGGCGCAAAGCGCGCATGTGGAGCCACTGCTGCAACGGGTGCGCGAACTGGAATCCGGTCAGGCGATGGTTGGCCTGGGTCGCCAATTGATGCTGGCGACGGCGCAGGCCGGCCGCGCCCGCGAGGCGCAAGAGCGCATGCGGGCGCTGGAGGAGAAAGTTGCCGTGTTGCGCGCCGACAAGGCGCGGCTGACGCGGGAGCGCGATGAAGTCAGTCTGGAACGCGACGCCCTGGAGCAACTGTGGAGCACGGAACACACGCCGGACACGCTGTGCAATGGCGATTGCGGAGTCTGTCCCGACAGCCTGCGCGGCCGTTGTGTGCTGTGCGTCGGTGGTCGCACTCCGCTGCTGCCGCAATACCGGGCGCTGGCGGAACGCCTGGGTGTGCATTTGATTCATCACGACGGCGGCCGCGAAGAAGCGCTGGCACGGTTGCCCGACTTGTTGAACGCTTCCGATGCGGTGATCTGCCCGACCGATTGTGTTGGTCATCTCGCCTACTACCAGCTCAAGAAGCACTGCAAGCAGAACGGCAAACCCTGCGTGTTGACACGTAATTCCGGCGTCGCCGGGTTTGCCGCTGCGTTGACCCGCCTGGCCGAAGGCCGCGCCGACATCCAGAGTCAGACATGACCGTCAGCAAAGCGCCGGAAAGCGACAGCAAACAACCACCCACCTATCAAAGTCGTGATCTGTTCCAGGGCGGCAAGGTGGTGCTCATCGTGCATCAGGGCCGCGAGTACTGGTTGCGCATCACCAGTGCCGGAAAATTGATTTTGACGGCATGAATTTTTCTTTCGACACAAGGATATCCCATGAAAAAACACCTCCTCGTTCTCGCCATGGCAGCAACCTTAAGCAGCCAGCCGGTGTTGTCCGCTGAAGCTGACGTCAACCCGGTGGTCAAGCACTACGCCAGCCTGGTTTACGCCAATTACGAAGACACGCTATACGCCGCCAAGGCGATGCAAAGCGCGATCAACGCCTTTCTTGCCAGCCCGAATGCGGCAACCCAGCAAGCGGCGCAGCAGGCCTGGCGCGCCGCACGCGAGTTCTACGGCACCACCGAAGCGTTCCGTTTCTACGGCGGCCCGATCGATGATGACAACGGTCCGGAAGGCCGGCTGAATGCCTGGCCGATGGACGAATCGTTCGTCGACAAGGTGGTGGGCAATGAAAACGCCGGCCTGATCAATGACCGTTCCTTCGCGATTACCAAAGAAGCCCTCGCCGGCCAGAACGAGCGCGACGGCGAAGAGAACATCGCCACCGGCTATCACGCCATCGAATTCCTGCTCTGGGGCCAGGACTTGAGCGAGACCGGACCCGGCAACCGCGATTTCAAAGATTTCGTCGACGGCAAAGCGCCGGGTTTGCCAAACAACGCCGACCGCCGCCGCCAATACCTCCGCATAGTCACCGAATTGCTGATCGACGACCTGACCACGCTGGTCAAGGCCTGGCGTCCGGGCAGCAAGCTGAATTACCGCGCCCGTTTCGAGGGCGAAGGCAACGAAGCGCTGCGCAAGATGTTTGTCGCCATGGGGTCGCTGTCGCGCGGGGAACTGGCCGGCGAGCGGCTGGAAGTGGCGTTGAATAGCCAAGACCAGGAAGACGAGCATTCCTGCTTCTCCGACAACACCCACCGCGATGCTGTGCTGAATGCTACCGGCATCGAAAACGTCTGGCTCGGCCGCTACAAGCGCGCCGATGGTTCGATGCTGCAAGGCCCGTCGCCGCGTGATTTGGTCGCTGCCAAAGACGCCGCGCTGGCAAGTCGCACCAGTGCGCAGATCGCCAACTCGGTGGCGAAAGCGAATGCAATTCAGGCCCCGTTCGATCGCGAAATCGTCGGCGCCAAAGATGCCCCCGGCCGCCAGCGCATCCAGGCCACCGTCAACAGCCTGGTTCAGCAGAGCAAGGACCTGGTCGCAGCCGCCAACGCGGTGGGAATCACCAAATTGACTCTGGTGCAGCCCTGAGACCAGCCAGCCTTAGGGTGCGCCATGCGCACCATTTCCATTGAATCGGTGCGCACGGCGCACCCTACTTGGCTCACAGCCAGCCAACCGCCAGCCAAACACATAAAACCATGAAGCCGAAACTCCTCGCTGTATTCGCTCTGATATCCGCCAATGCACAGGCCGCGCTCACCGATGATCCGCTCGGAGAAAAAGTGGGCGGCGACACCACGGTCTACGCCACAGGCCGCAACGCCTTCTCGTTTCCCGCCGCCAACCTGACCGATGCCGAACACACCCGTTTCGTCATCGGCAACTCCTTCTTCAAACGCAACTGGGTGCAGGCGCCGGCTTCGACCAAGGCGCGCGACGGCCTCGGGCCGCATTTCATCGCGCGTTCGTGTGGCGGCTGCCATGTCAATGACGGTCGCGGCGCGCCGCCGCAAGGCAATGAACAAGCAGTCGGCTTGTTGATGCGGCTGTCGCTGCCGGGCGTAGGTGCGCATGGCAGCGTGATTCCGGAACCGACTTACGGCGATCAGTTCAACAACAACGTTGTGCAAGGCGTCAAACCGGAAGGCAAGGTCAACCTGACGTACAAGGACATCCACGGCACTTTCGCCGACGGCACGCCGTATATCTTGCAGCAACCGCAATACAGCTTCAGTGAGCTGGCCTACGGCCCGATGGCGAAAGAAGTGCTGGTCAGCCCGCGCATCGCGCCGCAGATCATCGGTGTCGGCTTGCTGGAGGCGATTGATGCAGCCGACATCATCGCCAATGTGCAGCAGCAAGCTGCAGAAAACGGCCCGATCAAAGGCGTCATCAATTACGTCTGGGACGCCCCCACCGGCCAGATGCTGCCCGGCCGCTTCGGCTGGAAGGCCAATGTGGCGACCATCGCGCACCAGACAGCGGGCGCGTTCAACGGCGATATCGGCATCACTTCCAGCATTTTTCCGGACGAATCCTGCACCGCCGCGCAGAAGGATTGCCTCGCTTCACCGAGCGGTGGCCAGAAGCAAGACGCGCAGGGAAAGGCCACGGAAATTGACGACAAGACCCTTGGAGACGTGGTGTTCTATCAAGCCACGCTGGCGCCGCCGGCGCGCCGCATGCCGAACGACACGCAAGTGCTGCACGGGCAGAAGTTGTTTGCCGAGGCGCAATGCAGCACCTGCCATCGTCCGAGTTACATCACCACGGCAAGCGTCCATCCGCAATTCAGCAGCCCGGCGCTGAACGGTCAGCGCATCCATCCCTACACCGACCTGTTGCTGCACGATATGGGCGATGCGCTGGCCGATGGCCGGCCGGACGGACAGGCCAACGGCCGGCAATGGAAAACGCCGCCGTTGTGGGGCGTCGGCTTGATTCACGACGTCAACCGCCACAACCGCCTGTTGCACGACGGTCGCGCGCGCGGCGTGCTGGAAGCGGTGCTGTGGCACGGCGGCGTAGCCGAAGCCAGCCGAGATCGCGTGTTGAAGATGAGCCAGCCGGAGCGGGATGCGCTGGTCAAGTTTGTGGAGTCGCTGTGATGCGCCGGATCGCGTGCAACACCACACTGGGCGCTTGTTTGTTTTCGATGGTCGGCCTCGCCGGCGCCGCCAACTTGAGCGCCGATCTGCACCGCGCCTGGAGTGTGCCGCGCGCCGCCGAGTTCGCCGACGCAAGCGCGCGCCTGACGCCGGCCATCGCCGCCTTGTGCGCCGCGAGCGAGGAGGCCGAATCGGCCATGCGCATCGCCCGCCGGCAATGGTTGGACGTGCTGACGCCCTGGGAGCGCCTGTCCGCCGTCGCCATCGGTCCGGTGTTGGAACGCCGCGCGCAGCGTCAGATCGATTTCATGCCGACCCGGCCGCGTCTGATCGAAAAGGCGATCCAGGACGAGCCGACCGATGCCGCCGCCATGGAGTTGGTGGGCACACCCGCAAAGGGGTTGCCGGCGCTGGAATGGTTGTTGTGGGTCAAGCCGATTCAGCCGGACAGCAAGGCGTGCCGCTACGCCCTCCAGGTAGCCGATGAAATCGCGCGCGAGGCCAAGGCGCTCGCTGCCGCGCCGGTCGTCGCCAGCGACGACGCCACATTGATCGGCGAACTGGTCAATCAATGGGTGGGTGGCCTGGAACGCTTACGCTGGGCGAATATGGAAATGCCCGCGCGAATCGCGCTGACCAACGCCAGGCCGGCCGAGTTTCCGCGCGCGGCCAGCGGCGCGGCGGCGGCCGGTTGGGTGGCGCAATGGCGGAGCTTGCGCGAACTGGCAACGGATACGTCGATTCCGGTCTCACTGGATGCGTTGTTGCGACAACGCGGCGCGGACTCGACCGCAGAGGCGCTGGCGCAAGCCGTGCGTCGCGCGGATGCAGCGATGCACGACCTGGATACCGTCGATTTGCCGCGTCTGCTCGAAGCCGCGCAGCTACTCGCCGCGCTGAAACGCCTGGTGGAAGAACAGGTCGCGCCGGCGTTGGGCGTGAACATCGGCTTCTCCGACGCGGACGGGGATTGATGCGCATGCGGAATCGGCGCGATTTTCTCATCGGCTTGGCCGCGATTTTCGCGGCACCGGCTTGGGCGAGCGCACATGTTGGCGGATCGACTCGTCTCGCCGCCGCTTGGCGGACTGCGGGGGGGTATCAAGTCGGCATTCTGCAAGCCGCAGGCGGGCGACTGGCGGTGTCGGCGGCGATAGACGTGCCGACCCGGGCTCATGCACTGCTGCGGGAGCCCGGCGGCACGCTGTTGGCGATTGCGCGCCGGCCTGGCGACTGGTTGCTGCGCTGGGATGAGGACGGCCGGCCGTTGGCCTGGCGCTGGATCGAACCGCAGCGTGCTTTCACCGGCCATGTCATCAGCGACGGCAACACGTTGTACGTCGCCGAAACTGACCTCGACAGCGGCGCCGGTCTGATCGGCGTGCGTGACGCGAAAACCCTGGAAAAACGCGCCGAATGGCCGACGCACGGCATCGATCCGCATCAACTGGTGTGGGATGCCGGACATCCGGGCGCGTTGATCGTCGCCAACGGCGGTGTACCGACGCGGCCTGAAAGCGGGCGCGTCAAGGTCGATCTGGATCGCATGGATTCATCGCTGGTGCGCATCGATGCGACAAGCGGCGAATTGCTCGGGCAATGGCGGCTGGACGATCGCCGTTTGAGCCTGCGCCATCTGGCCTGGAATGGCCGCCTGCTCGGTATAGCCCTGCAAGCCGAACATGCCGTTGCAAGCGACAAAACCGCTGCGCCGGTGCTGGCTGTGTTCGATGGCGACAGCCTGCGCCCGATCACCTCGCCGCAACCGCTGGCCGGTTATGGCGGAGATATCGCGCCGGTTGGCAGCGGTTTCGCGGTCAGTTGTCCGCGCGCGCAAGGCGTTGCCCTGTTTGCAGCCGATGCAAGCTGGCAAGGCTGGATGCCGCTCACCGAAGCCTGCGCCCTGGCAGCCGCGCCAGACCAGATTTGGGTTGGCGGGCGTTTGCAGGCGCTGGCGCTGAAAGCCACTACGCCATGGAACCGCTGGGCAGTTCCCGGCATTCGGTTGGATAACCACTGGATTTCGCTGGCTTGAGTGTCGAACAGGCGTCGAAGTCGCGCTTGCGCCGCTCGCTTCGGCGCTGCAATGTCGCGAATGCCCGCCTTGCTTCTGATGCCGACCTCTCGAAAGCGTTGATTTGATGAAAAACCCGCTGTTTGCCCCGTTTTTTGAACTGTGGTTCGCCACATTCTTGCTCTGCCTGGCGCCATTGGCGAGTGCTGATTTGATCAAGACTGATGTAATCCGCGCCGATGACGGCCGCACGCTGAGCCGAATCGAATTGATGGTTGAATTGATGCAAAGCGACTTTATTTTGCTCGGCGAGCGGCATGACAACCCGCACCACCACGTGGTTCGAGGTGAGTTGATCGATGCGCTGGCGGGCAAGCTGGCGGGGCGCCGGCCATTGATCGTCATGGAGTATCTCGATCGCGGTACGCGGCTTGATCCCGCCTTGCCGTTGCTGGAAGAAATGCAACGCGCCGGCTTTAACCTGCGGGGTTGGCAATGGCCCTTGCATGAACCGTTGTTTGCCGCTGCGCGCAGCGCCGGTTTGCCGATCCTGGGCGGCAACCTGAGCCGCAGTGATGCCCGTCGTGTGGCGATGCAGGGTGATCCGGCACTCGATGGCGCGCTTGCCGGGCTGCTTGCGCGGGCGCCACTGAGCGGTCCGGCGCAACAGCGGCTGGATGCCGATCTGGTGGAAGGCCATTGCGGCCATCTGCCGGCTTCCCGCCTGCCCAATATGCGGCTTGCGCAACGTGCACGCGACGCGGCGATGGTTTCGACGCTGCTTGATAGCCGCCGGGGGCCGGTCATCCTGCTGGCCGGCAATGGCCATGTCCGCCGCGACTCTGGTGTCGCCGCGTTGCTGCGCGAACTGGCGCCGACGCAACGCTCGGTCAGCATCGGTTTTTTTGAATCGAATGCCGACCTGAAACACCACTTGGCCGAACAGCGCGGCGTGTTCGATTACGTCTGGATCACGCCGCCAGCAGAGCGTGAAGATCCCTGCGCTGGTTTCAGCATGCCACCCGCGAAGGTGGTGACTAAGCAATGACGCAAACGAGCGAGTGCAACCTGTTTCACCCACCATCAGAAGTGTTATCTAAAGAATCGATCGTGGGTTTTTGATAAATCAATTGGATCAATATTTCGAGTTTGCCTAAAGTTCGCCCCGTCAGATGACTTCAACCCCCGCAGCACCCAACCTACTTTGGAGATTTAACATGCAATCCCTGATCAACACCCAAGTTCAACCGTTCAAAGCGCAGGCCTTCCACAACGGCAAATTCATCGAAGTCACCGATGCCGACCTGAAGGGCAAGTGGTCGGTCATGATCTTCATGCCGGCGGCCTTCACCTTCAACTGCCCGACCGAGATCGAAGACGCGGCTGACAATTATGCCGAGTTCGAGAAAGCCGGCGCCGAGGTCTACATCGTCACCACCGACACCCATTTCTCGCACAAGGTGTGGCACGAAACCTCCGCTGCCGTCGGCAAGGCTCGCTTCCCGCTGGTTGGCGATCCCACCCACGCACTGACCAACGCCTTTGGCGTGCACATTCCGGAAGAAGGCCTGGCGCTGCGCGGCACCTTCGTCATCAACCCGGATGGCGTCATCAAGACCCTGGAAGTGCATTCCAACGAGATCGCCCGTGACGTGTCCGAGACCCTACGCAAGCTGAAAGCCGCACAGTACACGGCCTCCCACCCGAACGAAGTCTGCCCTGCCAAGTGGAAGGATGGCGCTGCCACCCTGACCCCGTCGCTGGACCTGGTCGGCAAGATCTAAGCCGCCTATAAAGAAAACGTCACCCCGGCGAATGCCGGGGTCCAGGCTGCCTAACCCTGGATTCCGGCATTCGCCGGAATGACGGCCAACCCCCAGTTCGCAACACCAAGTCGTCTGCATGTAAATCCGCAGAAGCCTTCGTATTGCTCACTGATTCAGGAAAAACACCATGCTCGACACCAATATCAAGACCCAACTCAAGGCTTATCTGGAAAAGCTGGTCGATCCGATCGAACTGGTCGCCTCACTCGACGACGGCCCGAAATCCGCTGAGATGCGCGGCCTGCTGGAAGAGATTGCCAGCTTGTCGGACAAGGTTTCGCTGTTGGAGAACGGCAACGATGCGCGTCGTCCGTCTTTCAGCGTTGGCCGGGTCAATGAACCCGCGCGCATCCGTTTCGCCGGCTTGCCGATGGGCCATGAATTCACCTCGTTGATCCTGGCGCTGCTGCAGGCCAGCGGCTACGCGCCGAAGATCGACGAAGACAAGATCGAACAAGCCAAGTCCATCCAAGGCAATTACCGCTTCGAAACCTACATTTCCCTGTCCTGCCACAACTGCCCGGACGTGGTGCAGGCGCTCAACACGCTGGCCGCGCTGAACCCGAATGTGCAGCATGTCATGATCGACGGCGCGCTGTATCAGGATGAGGTGAATACGCGCCAGATCATGGCGGTGCCCAGCGTCTGGCTGAATGGCGAGCCGTTCGATGACGGTCGCATGAGCATCGAACAAATCCTGGCCCGCCTCGACACCGGCGCGGCGGCGCGCGATGCCGCCAAGTTGGCGGAAAAGGCGCCGTTCGACGTGCTGGTGGTCGGCGGTGGACCAGCCGGCGCGGCGGCGGCGATCTACGCGGCGCGCAAGGGCATCCGCACCGGCATTCTGGCCGAGCGTTTCGGCGGCCAGGTGATGGACACCATGGCGATCGAAAACCTGATTTCCGTGCCGCAAACCGACGGCCCCAAGCTTGGCCGCGCGCTGGAAGAACACGTCAAGCAATACGACGTCGACATCATGAATCTGCAACGCGTCGAAGCCCTGATGCCGGGCACGGCGGGCGGCCTGCATGAAGTGCGTCTGGTCAACGGCGCGGTGATGAAATCGAAAAGCATCATCCTCGCCACCGGCGCGCGCTGGCGCGAGCTCAATGTGCCGGGCGAGCTGGAATATCGCGGCAAGGGTGTGGCTTACTGCCCGCACTGCGATGGCCCGCTGTTCAAAGGCAAGCACGTCGCAGTCGTGGGTGGCGGCAACTCCGGCGTCGAAGCGGCGATCGACCTGGCCGGCATCGTCGGTCATGTCACGCTGCTTGAATTCGGCGATACGCTGCGCGCCGACGCGGTGTTGCAGAACAAGCTGTACAGCCTGCCCAACGTCACCGTGATCAAGAGCGCGCAGACCACCGAAGTGACTGGCGCTGCTGGCAAGGTCAACGGCTTGAGCTACACCGACCGGAGTGATGGCCAAAGCGCCGGGCAGAGTCAGCATGTCGCGCTGGAAGGCGTCTTCGTGCAGATCGGTCTGTTGCCGAATACAGATTTTCTCAAGGGCGTGGTCAACTTGTCGCGCTTCGGCGAAATTGAAATCGACGCCAAGTGTCAGACCAACCTGCCCGGCATTCTGGCTGCGGGCGACTGCACCACGGTGCCGTACAAGCAGATCATCATCGCGATGAGCGAAGGCGCCAAGGCCAGTTTGTCGGCGTTCGACTACCTGATCCGCAGTTCAGCGCCGGCTTGATCAGGCTTGAAGGTGGGGAGATAGGGGGAGGGTGGATAAGCGTGAATAAGGGTGGATAAGAAGACTTCACTCCAAGTCGGCCCGCCAGCGGGGCCGAAGAACGTGGCGGCGACGCTCAGCCCTCGTGAAGTCGCATGTAGGCTGACTTTATTGCCTTCGATCATGCTCATCATTTGGGCGAGCCCGCTACGTGCCCGATTGCACGGTTTTGTGGCTGCTGTGGCTGCAAAGCCGCGTTGATCCTCCTTGGCAGGCCCGGCCTGCCGCGTCGTCGCGCCTTGCCAGTCAGCCACAAAACCGCACACTCGAACACCTCTCAACTGAGATTTCCAGGTTGAATCAGGCTATTGAGCTTCGTCTGAATTTTTTCGAGTTCAACATCGTTCAGGGATTCAACATCCTTTTCCAGGTTGAAATGCTCAAGACCACCCGCCACCCCGGATGGTGAAATACCCGGGATTTGAAACTCCTGATCCGGATCAGGAAAAAGAAACCCACGCGTAAATCTCCCCCGCTTGTCGAATCCGCCCAACTCGATGCTTTACTGCGCCTGGCTAGCGCGGGCAAGGTTGAAGAGGCGCTTGATCGACTTGATGTCATCAAGGCGAAACATCCCGATTTCAAGCCGCTCTACGGTCTGGCCTGGGAAATCGACGGCATGATCGATGATCCACACGGGGTGGTTGCGCGGGCCTGGGATTGGACGCGCGCATCGCGGAACAGTCAGCCTGCCTGGCAAGCGTTGTCTGAAGATTCGGCGGACGCAGGTTATTACGCGTTGGCTTTGCATGCGCGGGATCGGTTGAATGTGTTGTTGAACGAGGCGGTGAAAACACACGATGACTTCACAACGCCGTTGGGCGTTTTGCGTTTTGACGAAGCGCTTGCCAACGATACTGTCCGGCTGCTGATGGCGGTTGGACGCTTCGATCAGGCGTTGGTTGAGCTGGAGGGTTTCGATAACGTGATGCTGTTGAACAACGCCGCGTTGATTTGCTTCCACCTTGGCGATGTTGCCGGCGCGCTGCACCGCTTTGAAACCGGCTGGCATCGTAGTCCGGGCAATCTGTTCGCACTCGAGCATGTTGTCCGTTTGCGGCTTTGGAAGGGCGGGCGTGATGCTGTCGCTGGACTCGCGGATGCACTCAAGGCGACGCCGGCGGCCCCGCGCTGAGGATGCATTGGGCAAAGTGAGCGCGTTGCTGGTCCTGGGCGATTGGGCTGGCGCCGATGCCGCCTGGCGCGAAGTGGTGGAGGCGGATTTCTGGTCAGGCATGGATGAAGCCGAAAGATCGGGGAAATTTGATCTGGCCGGCGGCATCGCCGCGCTTCGGCTGGGCGATCAGCGCGCCGCCAGCCAACGATTTTCGGCAGCGGCGGACGGTCTGCCGGAGCTTCGCCCATTCATCGGCCAGATCGAACTCAACATGGTGCATCCGGAACAGAGTGAAGCGCCCGATATCGAGTTGAACCAGACTGGTGCAGGGTTCACAACCGCCTGGTTTGATCGCCTCAGGGTGATTTCGAAACAGAGCGCGAAGCAGCGTGGCAAGGACGGCGAATCGCAATACGATGCACATTTGCAGACCTGTGATGCGCATGCCGACTACCTGACTGTCATCGCCCAGCTCGGTGGCCAGATTGGGCGTTTTGTGGCGTTTTCCATGTTGAAATGGCGAGCCAAGTCGGGAGATGCCGAGGCAAGACAGCGCCTGATCGACCTGCTTGCGCTGCCCTGCGGTCCGGACAACGTGCGCACCGAGCTGCATCGCGATCTGGTCGAGGCGAGACTGCTGCTGGCCGGTAGTCTGGTGACCATGCGCTGCAAGGCCAAGTGCGCGAGGTGCGCTTAATGGTCATGCAAATTCATGCCGAGCCGTCGCCGCTCGACTTGCCGGCGGAATCACTTGCCCGGATTGATCAGGTTTCAGCCTTGAAGGCACAGAAGAAATTCAGCGAATGGGTGGATATTCTGGTGGACTTGATTGCCGGACATCCAGAGGTGCCGCTGCTGTTCAACAATCTGGCGGGCATCAAGGAGGCGATGGGGCATCCGGAATCGGCCATCCAAGCTCTGCTGCAACACACGCTTGAAATCGACCCGGATTATCTGTTCGCCAAAGCTGGCCTGGCGCGCATCGCCGCCCGGCAGGGCGATATCGAACGGGCAAAGACGATGCTTCAACCGCTGCTTGAGCGGGACAGCTATCACTATTCCGAATGGCGCTCGATTCTGTTGACACAACTGGAGATGGCGAAGCAGTTAGGGGAATCGGCAGTGATGCACTCACTCGATCAGCAACTGGCGGCGTTGCAGGAACAATTCGGCTGAGTCTGAAGGCTGAGTCTGAAGAATTGCACTCCGGGTCGCTGTCTTGCCCGGTGGAGCATGGAGATAAGCTCCGGCTGGGTTTGTGCCGGTTTTTGCGTCGGCTTTTGCGTCTCATCCAAACTGAATTGCCGCATCAGAACATTCTGATGCTTGATTCATAGCGCAAGCAATTCAGCCGCCCGATTTTTCCAACAGGTCCAGTTTCTCGAAACACAGATACAGCTCGCGACTGGCCCAGGCGTCGGTGGCGGCGTAGCCGATTTGGGTCGGGCTCAACTGCGGCGTTGACCAGTTCGTCGTCTTCGCGCCCTTGGACATCCGCCAGCCGAGAAACAGCGCGACCAGATTGCGCAACCCGGTTTGTGAATTGCCGTGTCGCTTGGCGATGTGGCCGAGATCAACTACCGCGGCGGCGTCGAACGGAAACAGACGCTTGAGTTGTCCAACATCGCCGGCAATCGCGACGCCGGTCTTGATCAGGTGCGGGTTGCGCATGATTTCTGCCACCTCGCGCGAACAATCGAGTTGCTCCAGTTGCAGCAGATACACCCGGCACGCGGTGGCGATCTGAACCAGACAAGGCAGGTAGCTTTCGCCTTTCCTGAATGCCGGGCGGGTCTCGGTATCGAAGCCGACGACGGACTCCCGCCGGATATCCTGCATCGCGGCAGCCAGCGCGGCCGGTGTATTCACCAGACTGATTTCACCTGTGTATTGGTGCAGTGGCAGCGCGGCGATTTCCTCCTTGTCGATGTTGCGGCGAAACGGCTCCGGTAATTTGGCGGCATGTTTTTCTTCGGTGGGTTTTGCAGCGAAGTTTTGTGCAGCGAAGTTTTGTGCCGCAGCGGATTGCCGCCATTTCCGGGTTGCCAGCCAGGGCGTGAGCAACTCGGTGAGCAGCACCAGCGGCCACAAACGTCCGGCGGCCAGGTTGTACTCGGCCAGCATCTCTGAGAGCGGGTGGCCAAGGATGAAATGGAACACGCCGAACTCGAACAGCAGGGTCATCGCCACCCAGCCCAGACCCAGCGCCAGAGCCTGGCCGGGAGATGGGCGAAGACGCCTGACAAAGCGCCAGATGGTGACGCCGATCAAGCCGCAGACGAACACGGTGCCGATCTGCTGCGCGCTGTGTTCGCCAAGAAGCGGCGTCAGCAGCGTTTCGCGCAAGGCGCCGCTGGCGACGGCGATGAGCATGAACAGGAGCCAGGCGCCGCTGGCGGGAAGGATCAGTCGCTGCATGGGGGGGGCCGGAAGCAAAGTCGGCGATCATACGGCGCAACGCCGCTGCAAGTAGCCAGTCAGTCCTGATCGAGCAAGGAAATCCAGTGCACCACCGGCACGTTGCTGGCGGCAGCGAGGTGGGTCTGGCAGCCGATGTTGGCGCTGGCGATCAGTTCCGGTCCGCGCGCCTGCAGATTGGACAATTTGCGCGCCCGCAACTGGCCGGAGAGTTCGGGTTGCAGCACCGAATAGGTGCCGGCGGAGCCGCAGCAGAGATGCGATTCATCGACTGGCAGCAGTTCGAAGCCGGTGCGGCTGAGGATGCTCTCGATCACGCCGCGTATCTTTTGTCCATGTTGAAGGCTGCACGGCGGGTGGAAGACGATGCGTTTCGGCGCGGCGGGCTTCAGGGCGGACAAGTCTTCATCGCACAGCACTTCTGATAAATCGCGGGTCAGGCCTGAAACCCGCGCGGCTTTTTCGGCGTAGACCGGGTCGTGGCGCAAATGATGGCCGTAGTCCTTCACCGTACTGCCGCAGCCGCTGGCGGTCATCACGATGGCTTCGCAGCCGTTTTGAATGAACGGCCACCAGGCATCGATATTGCGCCGCATCGCGGCCTTGGCGGCTTCGGGCGCGGCCAAGTGCTGGTCGATGGCGCCGCAGCAACCGGCATTGGGTGCCGCGACCAGGTTGATACCCAGGCGGGCGAGCACGCGTTTGGCGGCGGCGTTGGTTTCCGGCGCCATCGCCGGTTGCACGCAACCTTCCAGCACCAGCATGCGGCGCTTGGGTATTTTGTCCGTCACTCCGGCGAAGGCCGGAGTGACGGAGTTGGAGGTTGCGGGCGGTAAATGTTCGCGCAACGTTGACGGCAACCAGCCGCGCACGCTTTGCCCGAGTTTCAGCATCGAGCCGAACAGCGCAGGCGATTGCAGTCCTTTGCGCAATCCCGTCCGCAACAGACGTTCCGCCACTGGGCGCGGGCTGAGGCGTTCGATGACGTCGCGGCCGATGTCGATCAAACGGCCATATTGCACGCCGGATGGACAGGTGGTTTCGCAATTGCGGCAGGTCAGGCAGCGGTCCAGATGCAAACGCGTCACGGCGGTGACCGGCTGGCCTTCGAACATCTGCTTCATCAAGTAGATGCGTCCGCGTGGGCCGTCCAGTTCGTCGCCGAGCAGTTGATAAGTCGGGCAGGTGGCGTTGCAGAAACCGCAATGCACGCAGGAACGCAGAATCGCTTCAGCTTCCTGGCCTTGCTCGGTGTCGCGGATGAAGTCGGCGAGCGTGGTTTGCATTACAACTCCGGGTACAGACGGCCGCGATTGAAAACGGCGTGCGGGTCGAGCGCGTGTTTGATGCGCTGGTGCAGCGCCAGCATGGCGGGGGCCAGCGGCTGAAACACGGAATCCGTGGCGGCGTGATTGCGAAACAGCGTGGCGTGGCCACCCAGCGCGCCGACGCGTTGCCGGATCGTTTGGGCGGGAAGATCCGAAACAAGCCAGCGCTGCGCACCAGACCATTCGATCAATTCGTTGCCGAGCAAATTCAGCGCCGGTGCGGCGGGCGGCAGCGAAATCCGCCACAGCGGCAGTTCGCTCTGGAAGAAGGGCAGTGTCTGATCTCGCACGGCGGTCCAGATTGCCGGGTCGGCGGCCTCGCCTCCGAGGGTGTCGGCGGCCATTTCAACGCAACGCGAACTGGCCGACAGGCGCAGATACAAGCGGCCGTCGAGTTCCAGGCTGGCGCTGATCGGCATTTCGGCGAGGCGTGATGGTTTTGCCGCTGAATCAAACCTCAGCGTGCGTTCACAGGCCGGACGCGGCAACACTTTCACCGACACTTCCAGCAGCACACCCAGCGTGCCCAAGGCGCCAACCATCAACCGCGAAACATCGTAGCCGGCGACGTTCTTCATCACCTGGCCGCCCAGGCGTAAAACTTCGCCGCGCCCATTCAGCAATTTGACGCCGAGCACCGCATCGCGCACCGAGCCGCCCCAGGGCCGGCGCGGACCGGACAGGCCGGCGGCGACCATGCCGCCGAGGGTGGTTTTTTCAGAGAAATGCGGCGGCTCGAACGGCAGCATCTGGTTGTTGGCTGCCAACACTCCCTCGATTTCCGCCAGCGGCGTGCCGGCGCGGGCGGTGATCACCAGTTCGGTCGGTTCATAGGCGACGATGCCGCGATGGCCGGAGACGTCCAGCGGATCGCCAGCGCAAGCGCGGCCGTAGAAGGCTTTGCTGCCGCCGCCGACGATGCATAGCGGCGTCGCATTAACCGCCGCCGCGCGAACCTGCTCAACCAACTGGCTATTCAAATCGGTGTCAGCCATCAAAACCTCGGCAGTTCAGGAAACGGCAGCGCGCCCCCATGCACATGCATGCGGCCCATTTCGGCGCAGCGGTGCAAGGTCGGCACGGCTTTGCCGGGGTTGAGCAGGCCATCGGGATCAAACGCGGCTTTGATGGCGTGAAACTGACTGAGTTCTTCTGGCGTGAACTGGCTGCATGCCGCGTCCAGTTTTTCCACACCGACACCGTGCTCGCCGGTGACCGTGCCGCCGACTTCGACGCACAGTTTCAAGATGTCGGTACCGAAGGCTTCAGCGCGGTGCAATTCATCCGGCTGGTTGGCATCGAACAGGATCAGCGGGTGCAGGTTGCCGTCGCCGGCATGGAACACGTTGGCGACACGCAGGCCGTATTGCTCGGAGAGTTCGCCGATGCGGCCGAGCACACGCGCCAGATGCTGGCGGGGAATGGTGCCGTCCATGCAGTAGTAATCCGGCGAAATACGGCCGACGGCGGGGAACGCGCCCTTGCGGCCGGCCCAGAATTTCATTCGCTGGGCGTCGTCTTCCGCCGTGCGCACTTCGGTTGCGCCGGCGCTGAGCAAGACTTCGCGCACAGCCAGAATCTGTTCCGAGACTTCGGCGTTGGAGCCATCCAGTTCGCACAACAGGATGGCCGCCGCATCAACTGGATAACCGGCGTGGACGAAGTCTTCCGCCGCGCGGATCGACAGGTTGTCCATCATTTCCAGACCGGCCGGCAGCAAGCCCGCGCCGATGATTTTCGCCACCGCCGCGCCGGCGGTTTCCACCGAAGCGAACGCCGCCAAAACCACTTGCGCGCGTTCCGGCTTGACCAGCAGTTTGACGGTGACTTCGACGACGATGCCGAGCAGCCCTTCCGAACCGGTCATCAGCGCCAGCAAGTCATAGCCGGGGCGGTCGAGCGCGCCAGGGTTGTCCGCCGCGCCGATTTCCAGCAATTCGCCGTCGATAGTCAACACCTTCAACGCCAGCAGGTTGTGCACCGTCAGGCCATATTTCAGGCAATGCACGCCGCCGGAGTTTTCCGCCACGTTGCCGCCGATGGAGCAGGCGATCTGTGAGGACGGGTCGGGCGCGTAATACAAACCCAGATGCGCCACCGCTTCGGAAATCGCCAGATTGCGCACGCCGGGTTGCACGCGCGCCAGGCGGTTGTCGGCATCGATCTGCAGAATCTTGTTGAACCGCGCCAGCGACAGGATCACGCCATCGGCCAACGGCAACGCGCCGCCGGAAAGGCCGGTGCCGGCGCCGCGAGCAACCACCGGAACCTGGTGTTCGCGACACACGCGCAATATCGATTGCGCCTGTTCCAATGTCTCCGGCAGGCATACCGCCAGCGGAATCTGTTTGTAGGCAGACAGGCCGTCGCATTCGTAAGGACGCAGCGCTTCGTCTTCGATCAGCAGCGCGTTGGACGGCAACGCGGCGCGCAAGGCGGCGAGGAATGTTGGATTCATCATCAAAGTAATGATCGTAGGATGCGGTGAGTGCAGCGAACCGCATCGTGCAATGCGGGCAGTGATGCGGTTCGTTCCTCACCACATCCTACGGTGTCGACCGGGTTTGACGTGGCGGTCATTATGCCGAAAGCCGTTGATAAGCTGTCGCCAACGCGGCGTCGTCGCCGACGTTGCCGGGAAAGATCACTACCGGCAGGTCGGGGTAACGCGGATGGTCGTCTGGACAGCGCACCACTGAACAGCCGGGCAGGATCTGGCCGATCACCGTCGAAGTGCGCAGCGCCAGGCCGTCCGACAGCACATCGTTGGAGGTAATGCCGCCTTTGCTGATCAGGAAGCCGAGCGTGGTCGGCAGGCCGCGCACAACGTCCATCAGGAATGCCGACACGGCTGCACCGAAAGCCAGCCGCGCGGCCTGGTCGGGGAACTGGCGTTCGACGCGGCTGGTGTAGATCACCGTTGTCCAGCCTTGGACATGGGCGTCGCGCGATTGGGAGAGGATTTCGTTCAGCAGTTTGTCGCGCTGGGTTTCGATGCGATCGACATCCACTTCCAACGGCACGATGCCGGGTTGTTCGAGCAGGATGGCCAGTTGCGCCGTGGTCTTCTTGACATGCGAACCGACAATGACCGCGCCAGGCTTGTTGTCGCGAACGTAAGCATGCATCGCCTCGGCCGCCACCGGTTGCGGTGGCAGTTTGGCCAGCGCAGTCAGCAGGCTGGCGGCGGAGCGGAACAGGAAACGTTTGCCTTGCTGCGCGGCGGCGGTGAGCTGTTCGGCAAAATGATTCAGATCGGCCTGGGTTTCGGCATCGACCACGCAGCAGCGGTTGCCGTGCAAGGCCAGCAGGCGGTCGGAAACATCGCCGCGCACATCGGCCAGCAGAAAGCGTTCGACCTGATCGGCCTTGATCCGGCCGGCGGTTTTTTCTTCGACGTAATCCGGCAGATAACTATGGTGATAGCCGAATACCGAATCGCGCGCGAATTCGGTTTCATGCACCGGCGTTGGCACGCCATTGACGATCAGGTAATGAATGCTGTCGCGCGTGAAACGGCCGCCCTCGAAGAAGGCGGGGGTTAGAAAGTGGGCATCTATGCCACCCAAACCCGGCCCCAACTCTTCCGCCATCACATCGGTCTCTACCGGGTAATGACCGCGCAGCGTGGAGTCTGACCGACTGACAAAAATCGGGTTGAACAACGTGCCGCCCGCCGCCAGATCGGCCAGCGCAAACTTGATGTTCCGGCACACCTCGCGCGTTACCGCTGCCGCACGTGTCGCATCCATGCCGCGCGTATTGGTCAGCACGAAGAACAACGGCGCGTCGTCAAGAAGCGCCTCCTGCAAGGTGGCGGCATCCCAACGGGTCAGCAACTTGCACGAATGCACCGTTTGCGAACCGGTCGGGTCGTCGTCGAGAACGATGATTTTGGTTTGGGTCATATCAAATTCCTTGCCGTCACCCCGGCGCATGCCGGGGTCCAGTGGGGTGATTTCTGGATTCCGGCCTTCGCCGGATAACCAGCGACTTTGCGAGCGCTTCTTGCTCGCTTAGTCGATTGGCTAGCAGCCTTATCAATGACGGGGTTCAGCCCAGCAACGCCATCGCGCGTGCCGCCATCGCTTCGCCGGTCAGCCCGTTGAAGGCCATGATCTCGCCCGGACTGGCGGTGGTTTCGCCGCGCTTCCAGGCCATCACGTCGCGACGCGTGGCGCGGGTGCGCAGCATGATCGGCTCCAGCGGGCCGGACGGGCCGCCGGTGACGCCGATCAGCGCATCCGCATCGAACAAGGCGTTGAAATGATCGTCGTCCATGAACGCGTTGTCGGGTTCCGACACGGTATCCCAGGCCACGTCGGTCGGGCGATACAGGCGGCGCGGGTTGGCGGCGCTGACGATGCGCACCTTGCAGCCGGCGGCTTCCAGCTTGTCCTTTGCCTCGAACACCGGCAGCAGCACCATGTCGCCGGTGACCGCGAACACCACGGTCTTGCTTCCCTTCTCGCTTTCATAAAGCTTCACCGCACCGCGTTCGATGCCTTCACGGGCCTGATCCAGCGTCGTGTAAACCGGCAGCGGCGACTTCGAGGCGATGATCGCGATGCCCTTGTTGTGGGTGCCCAGCGCCCAGTCGTAAGCGACCTGGATCTGGTTGGCGTCGCACGGGAACAGCGGATACATATTGCCGTTGCGCATTTGCGCGGCGAAGTAGTTCTCGATTTCCGGCCGTTGATGGGTCCAGCCGTTGCGGCCCTGTTCCAGCGCGCCGGCGGTGAACATGCAGACGAACGACGGCGTCTTGCGGCGCAGTTCGGCCATCGCCTGGGTGACGGTCTGCACGATCGGCCAGCCGTTGATGGCGAAGCTTTCATACGACAGCCAGATCGAACGCGCACCGAACAGCGCCATGCCTGCAGCCAGGCCGGCGCAGGCATCTTCGTTGAGTGGCTCGTAAACCTGACCGTTCGGTTCCTGGAAATACAGCGGATCTTCCACCGGGTGACGAATCTTCAGCGCGGCGTTGATGTTGGCCATGGCGCTGGCTTCGTTGCCATCGGCGTTGGTCACCACAAAGTACGGATCGCTCTGGCCGACGGCGGCAACCAGCGCGCCGAAGGCGGTGGCCGGTACTTGCTTGTCGCCCGGTTCGAAGGCGCGGATCGGCAGTTCAGGCAACGGCACGATGTCGAGCACATATTCGGTCACCACCGTCTTGGCGGCGGGGCCACCACCGGCACGGGTGAAGTTGTCGCGCACAATCTGCCAGGCTTCCGGGCTCAGCGCGCGGCGTTGCAGGCCGGCGATGATGTGTTCGGCATCGAGTGTGTCGGCCGGGTACAGGTTGTGCGCCTTGGCGCCGACCTTGTGCACGCCGGCGCCCTTCAACTGCTTCAGGATCATGACCGTCCGCTTGCCGCCCAGCGCGCTTCGGGCGGCGGCGTCTGCAGCCTGCAACACAGCGGCGGCGAAGGCCAGGCGGCGATCGAACGAGAATGCCGAACTGTCGACGTAGGCGCCGACCTGGTCCTGATCATCGAAGTTCTTGGCATCGACCAGAAACACGTTTTCAAATCCGTGGCCTTTCCAGTACGCCGTCATTTCGGCGTTGCTCCAGGTGGTACACATCGAATGGTGTTCCTGGCTGTAGCCGTTCCAGATCAGCACCGGCAGGAAGTTGGTCACCTTCGGGTAGGCGGTGTTGAAGTGCATCATCGAATTCAGGATGTACGGCTCGCCCATGCCGCCGTCGCCGATGGTGACCGGGAACAGTGTGCCGGGGTGCAGCAACGCGCCGGCCATGGCGAAATGCTGGCCCTGGCCGAGCGGGCCGGCGGGTGCGAGCAGGCCGGGAATCGCGCCGGACAGGTGGCCGAGCAGACCATGCTTTTCGCGGAAACGGTCGCGCAGTTGCTGCACGGTGTTGATACCCATTTCTTCCAAAGAACGGTCGAGGAACATTGCCGAATAGAAGCCGGGCGCGTGGTGGCCGACTTCGGTGACGATATTGGTGTGGCCCAACATCACCAGCGCGGCATAGGCCTCGGCGCTGGACGCAAAACCGCCCGGATGGCCGGACGCCTTGGCGCCGCAGATTTGCAGAGTCAGGTAGCGCAGCGCATCCGCCGCCATCAGGGTTTGATACGCGGCGGCGGGAGCGTGGGCGCTGCCAATGGCTTTCGCGTTGGCGGCAATCGCCGGTTCGGCGGCTTGCTCGGCAAAGCCCGGCCAGGCGGGGCCGTAATGCTGGATGCCGGTACAGAATTCGGGGGCGAGATCGGCGGGGATGGTGGTGGCGTTCATGTCGGGCTCCAAGGGGGCGAGTGAAGGGGTAAATGGCGTTGGGAAATACTGTACAGAAACAATCAACTTTTCACAATGCAGATTACGTTTCATAATGTGAAATATTGAAATTTGCTTCAGGAGTGCTGTATGTCCACCCAGGAAAGCGCATCCATTCAGGTTATCGACCGCATGGCCGGTTTGCTCGATGCCCTCGCCGCGGAGCAGAACGGGGCTTCGCTGAAGATTCTCTCGGCGGAAACCGGCCTGCATCCGTCGACCACGTTCCGCATCCTGGCTTCGCTGATCCAGCATGGCTTCGTCGCCCGCGATGAAGCCGGCCTCTACCTGCTTGGCCCGCATCTGCTGCAACTGGCGGCGAAAGTCCGGGTCGGCCTCGATGTGCGCGCGGTGGCGCGGCCGGAAATGGAATGGCTGCGCGACCAGATCGGCGAGACGGTGAATCTCACCGTGCGCCAGGGCGACGAGATGGTTTACGTCGAACGCGTCACGCCCAACCGCATGATGCGTGTCGAACAACTCATCGGCAGCCGCGCGCCGCTGCATGTCACCGCCGTTGGCAAGCTGATGCTGGGCGAAGCCGGCGCCGCAGCGACCCGCGACTACGCCAAACGCACCCGCCTGCCGGCGTACACCGCCAACACCCGGCACGACATCAAAGCCTTGCTGGAAGACATCGGCGTGTGCAGCGCCCGTGGCTACGCGCTGGACGATGAAGAAGCGGAACTCGGCGTCGGCTGCATCGGCGCGCTGATCCGCGATGCCAGCGGCGCGGCGGTCGCAGGGTTGTCCGTCTCTGCGCCGATGGAGCGGCGGCAGATGGATTGGGTCACGCTGGTGCAAGAAGCCGCGCGACGGGTTTCGGCGCGGCTGGGGTTTGCGGAGTAAGGCAATGGTTGCAGATGCGTCTGCTGGGCAGTCTCGGCGCTATGACACGGGAAGCGCCTATCTCAAGGCCAGAGGTACGCCCTCGGTTCACTGATCATCCCCTGATGCTGGATGCGAAGGCGGTCACGACAAGGTCGGGGAGTTCGCGCAAGTGCCTTGGTTGAGCGTCGAGGGCTAGCTGGGCGGTTAGTGCTGTGAGTCGTCTGCAGCGTCATCGTCACTTGCCATAGACAGATGTCGCTGAATATCCATGCTGTCGTGCAGCAATCTCAATACATCAATCGCTTGCCGTCCCTCGCTGGCATCAACTCGGAAGATCACGAAGTGACGCCCCTTTCGTCCCTTGCGAGCTACATGGAGGGTGCGGATACCTGGACTGATTTCATCTCTTGCACGCGATCCAGAAATGGAAGGGCCGAGGGTCAGTTCACGCAGCGCATTCGAGAGCGTCCTGGCATAGGAGGTGGCCGGGCTCTTGCCGAATGTTTCCAGAGTCCATCGAAGGATCGCGCGATAGTCTTGCTCAGCCGCCGCAGATAGACGGAGCTTCCAGCGCTTGTTCACGGGGCAGAGATGATTTCAGCCGCCAACGTGGAAAGATGCCGATCAAGTCCATCCTCGGAATCGAAGGCCATGTATTTTCCGGCGTTGATGTCGGCGATGCCGATGTGCGCCGCTTCCCGCAAAGCAGTCAAGCGAGTCGCATCCTCGGTTTCGCGCGACTCGATCAGACGCAGCCCTTCACGAAGAACTTCGCTGGCATTCTGGTAACGGCCAGAGGCTACGAGTCGCTCGACAAATGAAGCCTGATGCTGGGTCAGTACGACATTTCGGGTAGGCATGGTCAACCTTTCAATTGCGACGTTGGCATAGTATGCCATTTGCAAGAGCGATGAATGGGCTGAGTTTCTTGCTCGGCTCAAGAAAACGCTGCGACGCGCTACATCGCACACCTCCAACAAAATGGCTCCTCCTCACCACGGGAGCCCGCCATGCTCGCCATCCTGTTCGCCATTCTCGTCCCAATCAAACGCGTCCCAATCAAACCGGACAGGCTCGAATTACTCAGCCGGAGGCTCGTTTCTGCCCGTCAGCTCACTTCAACGACATCAACAACCGTGGTCTGTTCCCTGTTTTTGGGTCCCCTGTTTTTGCTCCTACGGTGTTTCACGTCAAGGGATTTGAAGGATCTGAATTGGGGTCGACCACTTCGGCGAATCGTGCAACTCATAGCGGGTGCTGCGTCCACCAGCTACAGATTTACGCAACACACCCAGTGCCAGTAACTCGCTGATGTCGCGCAGGGCCGTGTCCGGAGAGCACTTAGCGATCGCCGCCCACTTGCTTGTGTTGAGTTTGCCGTCGAAACCATCGAGTAGACGATTCAGCAACTTCACCTGCCGCTCGTTCAACGGTGTGGTGGCCCAGCATTGCCAGAAGCGCGCCTTCATCAATACGGCTTCGAGTGTGTGCTGTGCGCTGTCCAAGGCACGCTGCAGTGCGCCCAGGAACCACGACAGCCACTCTGTGACATCGAGCGAGCCCTTCTGGGTTGCTTCCAGCACATCGTAGTAGTCCTTGCGCTCGCGCTGGATTTGCGCTGAAAGGCTGTAGAAGCGCTGTGAACTGCCATCGGAGCGGGCCAGGAACAGATCGCCCACCGCCCGGGCGATGCGGCCATTGCCATCGTCAAACGGGTGCAAGGTGACGAGCCACATATGTGCCAGTCCGGCTTTGATCAGCGACGGCTCGGTTGTGGTGGCGTTTGCCCCGTCAAGGAATCGACGTGCTTCGGCCTCCAAGTGCTCGGCCGGCGGCGCCTCGTAGTGCACACGTGGACGATGGACGGGCCCGGAAACGACTTGCATCGGGCCGGTTCTGTCGTCACGCCAGGCACCGACGTTGATTTGCGTGAGCTTGCTGTAGCCAGTGGGAAAAAGGGCTGCGTGCCAGCTATAAAGGCGCTCGGCGGTCAGCGGGGCATCGCAGTTGGTCGTGGCGTCCAACACCATATCAACGACACCTTCGACGTTGCGATCAGTGGGTGCCAGCGCTCCGATGTCAACGCCAAGGCGACGGGCGATGGACGAGCGTACGGAGTCGATGTTGAGTTGCTCGCCCTCGATTTCGCTGGTCTTGACCACGTCCTCGGTCAGCGTCGACAGGCTGGCCTGATCACGCAGGGCCAAGCCAACATCAGCCAGACGCCCAATCAGCAAGCCTTGAGCACGACTGACTTCAACCAGCGGTCCAGCTAACTTTGCCAAGTCATAGCGCCAGCCAGGCCAGTCGCTGGCCTGCCAGATGTAAAATTTATCTCCGCTTTTCATGCGGAGATAATGGGCCGCATTTTCCGCAAGCGCAAGTTATTAACCGCACGTCATGCGACGATAAAGGGTCGCCATTCACCGCAGTTGCGTAGCTGACTTTTATGGCGAGATGCCGCCCCGGATGATGAAACCCAACTGCGTAGGAGCGGTCTTCAGCCGCGATGTTGACGCGATATGGACGCGATGTAGACGCGATGTTGACGCGATGTGCACGCGATGTGCAAACCGCAACACGTGGTCTTGGCGTAGGGTTGTGACTTGCGCTTGCGCGCATCGCGGCTGAAGCCGCTCCTACGGTGTTTCACGTTAAGAATGCCGCGATTCTTCTACCGAACAATATCTGGCAAGCCCTGTTATTGCAGGGTTCTTCGTTTCTTCAAAATCCTTGTTACTGCATTTGTTACTGCATTTGAATGCACTTCCTGTCCGCCTATCTATCGCTTTTTGATTCGTGAAAGCGGCTTTCGATCAGTTGCTAAAACCTTCGATTTTCGTTTTCCGAGCGTTCAAAACCGTGGTCACAGTTGCCACTTTCCGCCGGCTTTTTCTCCACCTTCACGCAGCTCCTTCTGCCCGTTTTCCCGCCCCACCTACTTTCAAAGCCGGGAGAACCGGGAAGCCGGGAAAACTCGGTATGCGCACGGGCGTTCAACAAACTAATCGAGGCGCTAACGGCCTCGATGCAGACACAGGCTGCAGTTCGGTCTTTCTCGGAGATGCTCACTTGCCAATTGGAAATCGAAAAGCTGGCAGAGAACGCGCTATGCCAATTTTTCCAGTACACCGGTGCGGCCGGTGGTTTGATTCTTTACGAGGGCGAAGGTGAGTTGAAATTGGCTGCTTCGCTGGGATTAAGGGAACCGCAAACGATCGCCACAAGCGACCATGTGCACGCTGTGGTGCGGACCGGCGAAAGGCAGATACTTTTGATACCAGATGGCGTCAGGGTCGAAGGCGTCGTTACGGATTTCCGTCCGCGGGAGGTGGCTGTTTACCCGATCATCTACAAAAGTGTGCCCTTGGGAGTAGTGATCCTGGCGACTGGACACACCTTCAATGCTGACCACTTGGCCCGTATCGATTTATTCCTGCATGGTCTAGGACTGGCCATGAACAATGCTCTAGCACATGAACGTTTGCAGCGACTGGCTGCGTTGGATCCTCTGACTGGAATCTATAACCGCCGATTCGGCCTAGTACGTCTGCGTGAGGAGTTCGGCAAGGCCGTTCGAGCCAATTCGCCTCTGGGTGTCCTGATGCTCGACATCGACCACTTCAAGTCCGTCAACGACACGTATGGTCACATGGTTGGAGACAGACTGCTGAAGTCAGTCTGTGTGGTGGCGCGATCGGCTTTGCGCGAAGGCGACGTGTTGCTCAGATACGGTGGGGAAGAGTTCCTTGCGATATTGCCTGCCGCATCGGCGGAAAACCTGCGCGAAGTTGGTGAGCGCATCCGGAAATCGGTAGAAGACAGCACGATAACGGAAGGAGCTAAGACTGTGCGCGTGACGCTGAGTGTAGGTGGGGCCTCCTATCCGAACCAGAATGTGGGGAGTGACGATGCTTTGATCCAACTGTCAGACGAGGCGCTCTACCAGGCAAAGGATTCTGGTAGAAACCGTGTGCAAATAGCCACCTAAAGTGGCGGTTGGTGACCGCTCAGAGATCAGTCTGCGAACAGACGTGTTGCGCCGGGTTCGCGAGCAGGGAGTGCTCGACATAGCGCGGCACGGTTTAGTCGGGCGGTAAAGTCTTCCGGTCGCAGGCGCAGGGCCTGATCGTAGGCAGCCAGCGCCGGCTCCGGTCGGCCGGCATTGGCGAGGGCGTGGCCGAGATTGTTGAAGGCGCGGTTGCTGGTCGGGTTCTTGTTTGCGATGTCCTGCCAGAACGTGACTTCATTGCGATACACCGGGTTGCGCGCCTGCGTCGTCCAGGCCAGCGCAAGCAAAACAATAGCGGCCAGGCCGCCGCGCAGATGGGGGCGATCCGGCAACGCGAGGATCAGGGCATGCGCTGCAATCAGGCAAAGACCGAAATTGGCAAGGTAGAGGTGACGTTCATTCGCCAGGTCCAGACGCGGCAGCAGCGAGTTGGTTGGCGTTAAATGCAGCAGGAACCAGAGCAGACCGAAGCCGATCCAGCGCGCCGGTCCGCTGCTTCGCCAGAGCCATAGCGCGCTGCCAAGCAGCCCGAGCGCGAGCAGGCTGGTGAGGGTCCAGAAAATATTCCAGGCAGTAAAGACCGGTAGCAGCGGGTCGGCATCGAGCGTGAACGGCCAGAGCGCCTGCTTGAGCAGATACAGCACAGCGGCCGATTGGCTGATCAGGTTGTCGGCCAGCGGCCGCGTGGCCAGGCTCACCGCCGCCAGATGCCGGAACCAGGGCAGCATCAGCAGCATGGCGGCGGCCAATGTGGCCAGCAGCCAGTGCTCCCGAGTGCGCTTCAGGTTGCTGGACAACGACTGGGTCGGCGCCCGCAAGTGTTCAATCAACATCAAGGCGAGCGGCAGCGTGATGGCGGTTTCGCGGGCGGCCAACGCGGCGGCGAAGGCGGCGAGCGAGAGCACGCGACGCTGATCAAGATAGGCCAGCAGGCTGATCAGATAGAACAACGTCATCAGCGACATCGAACGGCCGGAAATGAGCATGACGGCTTCGCTGTTGACCGGATGTGCGGCGAACAGCAACGCCGTCAATAGAGCGATCGGCGCAGCGCGTGGGTGGTCAGCGAGCAGACGGCGCGAAATGCCATGCAGGAGCAAAGCATTACCGATATGCAGCGCGAGATTGAAAACATGGAAGCCGAACAGCGCGTCGCCCGACACCGCGCCCCAGGTCTGATTCAGTGCGTACGACAGTTTCAGCAGCGGCCGGATGCCTGGCATGCTTTGCCACCAGGCTTCAGGTGATGCGACGGCGGGGTTGTCGACGATGACCTTGAAGTCGTCGAACTGAAAGCCGCCGCTGAAGCTGTTCCAGTAGGCTAGCAGCGCCAACCCGATGATCAGCGCGGTTGTGATGCGGCAATCTGGAACGGACGACAAGGCATCAACACCCATGTCGCCGTGAGTTCAGGTCAGAAGCCGAAAAAGCCTTTGAGTTGTTTGAGCCCTTTCTGGACCTTTTCCACGGCCTTGTCTTCGGTTGTTTCGGGCGCTGGCGCCGCTGCGGAGGCGCTGGATTCGCCGCCACTGATGTCAGCGCTGGCGTTGGCGCAGAAATTGGCGAAGCGCGGCTCGATGTCGCTGCTGTATTTGCGACCTTCGCAGTGTTCCTTGATCAAAGCCGTTCTGTCTGCCGGGCAGTTGGCGTTGACATAATCGAGCTGGGTCGTGCTGACTGCTGCGGCGCACAGCTTGGGCCGATCGGCTGCGCAATGACGCGAGACGAAGATGAAATTTTGGCCGCTCACCGCGTTCTTGCAGAGCTTTGGTAACAGCTTGGCATTGTCGAGCTTGCAGATACGGGTCAACGCCGGCGCACCGCTGGTCGTGTCGGTCAGCATCTCGTCTGGCAGGTGACGGGTCGCTTTGTCGTAGCCCTCCGGCGTCGCCAGGCGCTGACAGAAAAGGGACTTTTCCTTCGGACACTGATCGCCCAGCAGTTGCCCCTGCATTTCGTCCAGCGCGTTCTGGCAGAAACCTTTCATCGTGTCGTCCGATCGTTTCTGCAGTGCTGCCAGTTCGCCGCTGCGATCCTGATAGTCACAGCTTCCCAGTCGTTTGCCAGTCATTTTCATCGACATCGTCTCGCCCGATTTGTCGGTCATTTTCATCTTGCCGGAATAGCTGGTCGGGGTGCTCGTGATGTCGGCGATCATCAGACCGTCCTTGCATTGCGCTTTCCAGAAAAAACGATTGCCGGTCTGCTTCTTCTCCAGCACCCGGCACTCCTGGTCGTCCTGGCTGACTGGCGGTTCCTTGCTGTCTTTTTCAGCGCAGATCTTCTGCTTCGGCATGGCAAACGGCATGCCTTCCATCTCCATGCCGATTTCCCACAGATAACCTGGCGCGGCGAAAGCGGTGCCGGCGAACAGGCTGACGGAAAGAAAAATGCGGGACAGAAAACGGACCATGGATGACTCCCGAAGCGTTGGCGGAGGAAAAATGACGGCTACCGGAACAGTGTCATGGCCTTGCTTCGGGAATGCAATATCGGCGTGACGGCGGCGCGTCTGCAGCAGGCGCGCAGGAGGCACATGCCGCCGTTGGCTCGCTTGCGTGCTGGGTCGTTGACCAGGCGGTGTCGAACCTTTGATTACGCCAGCGAATAGGGAAACTACAGGGTATTCAAGCCCGCGCCTCTGGCGTTAAGCCAGAGGGAGGCGCGGTGACTCGACTTACTTCATCGCATCGTTATATCGCCGGGTGACTTCGTTCCAGTTCACCACGTTCCACCAGTTGGTGGCGTACTCCGCGCGCTTGTTCTGATACTTGAGGTAATAGGCGTGTTCCCAGACATCGAGTCCGAGTATCGGCGTGCCGCGCTGCACTTCCGGCAAGTCCATCAGCGGGTTGTCCTGGTTTGGGGTAGAGGTGATGGCGAGCTTTTTTTCGGGGGTAACGATCAGCCAGGCCCAGCCCGAGCCGAAGCGTCCGAGCGCGGCTTGGTCAAAGCGTTTTTTCATCTCGCCGAGCGAGCCGAATGCCTGATCGATATCCGCAGCCATCGCTGCGCCGGGCGCGCCGCGCTGCCCAGCCGGTGCCATCAGTTGCCAGAACAGATCATGGTTATAGTGGCCGCCGCCGTTGTTGCGGACAGCGGTATTGAAGCGGGAAATCTGCCCCTGCATCGCTTCCAGCGAAAGATTCGCCAATTCCGGGTTGTTTTTGATCTGGGCGTTAAGGTTGTTGACGTATGCGTTGTGATGCCGTCCATGGTGGATTTCCATGGTCATCTTGTCGATATGCGGCTCCAGCGCATCAGCTGCATAAGGCAGCGGCGCCAGAGTGAACTGTGCGGCGGCCAATGCGGGCAGGCAGGCACCGATGAGACCGATCAGCAAATTGCGGGGTACTGGGTTGATTTGGATTGCAACTGATAAATGCATGGGTCGCTCCTGTTCGATGTGGAATTGTTTTGTCGCTAGCCCTGAAGGGGGAAAGCACCTGCATTCTGGCATGACGGGTTATATGAAAGTTATGCGGCTTGATTCAGGTCAATTTTTATATCCATTGCACTGAAATGAGACTCTGGAGGACAGTTTTTTCAGTAGGCAGATATTGGACCGGTCGTGCGCTTCAACTTACGAATCCCCACTCCTGGCTATACCCAAGACTCGCTTGTCCGAATATGCGCCGACGCATGCGACAGCGCCCGCCATGTCGCGTGCATTGCATCTACCATCGATTGAAGCCCCGAACGTTCCAGCGGCTTCTTGCCTGGAGTCGATATGCCCCCCCTGTTTCAATCCGTTCAAAACCTGTTTGCCATCGCATTGATCCTGATCGGCACCTTTGGCGCCGCATCGGCGAACGCCACATCGCAATCCGGCTTCTGGGGCAAGCTGACCTGGGAACACCGCAAAAGCCAGATGGATGGCGCGCGATTCGCTGTCGTTGAGGACCAACACGCCGAGCGAAAACGGCAGCGGCGAGGCGATCCAGAGCTGGAACAGCGACCAGACGATGGCCACCGTCGCGAGAAAAATCGCCGTCAGGCCGACCGGTTTGCGACCGCCGGTATCGGCTTCGGCGACGAGCCGGGCGAACGCGTCGTCGCCGGCCGGCTTCAGCGCAGCCAACCCCGCTCGCGGTAATACTTGCGGGCGCCGTCATGCAATGGCGCCGAGAGGCCGTCCTTGATCATGTCCTGTGGTTTCAGGTCGGCGAAGGTTGGGTGCAAGCGTTTGAAGGCGTCGAAGTGGCGCAACGTGTTCAGGTTGTAGACCGAACCGCCGGTGCTTTCGACCGAGCAGCGCAGGCCGTGCTTGGCGCGGTCCTTGTTGATCAGGCGGCAGATCGCACCGCCAGTGGCGTAATACACGCCGGTGACGCCGCCGGTGCCGATGCTGACGAAAGACGGTTGCGCCTGAACCGGCGTGGCGAGCAAGCCGAGGAGGGCGAGGGTGACAAAGGTTTTCATCTAGGCTTCATCCTTCCATTTGCGTTACGCCCGCTGGCAAACCGCTGACGATGCGCAGATCGCGTTGCGGGTATGGGATGACGATGCCGGCTTGCTTGAAGGCGCGCCAGATCGCGATGTTGATGTCGGATCGCACGTTGGCGAGACCGGCTTCCGGGTCCTGGATCCAGACCCGCAATTCGAGTTCGATGCCGTTGTCGCCGAAGTTCATCAGGCGGGCGGCAGGGGCGGGATCTGCCAGCACGCGTGCATTTGCACTCGCGCAGGCGAGCAGAATCTGCATCGCCTGTTCCGGGTCGTTGTCGTAGCTGATCAAAACCGGGATTTTCTGGCGCACGTTGCGGTCGCTGTAGCTCCAGTTGATCACTTCGGTGGTGATCAGCGTCTCGTTGGGAATCAGTCGTTCGACGCCGTCGCGGTCGCGCACTACCACATAGCGGGCATGCAGTTCCTGCACCCAGCCGAAAGTGTTGTCGATGGTGATGACATCGCCGGGGCGAATCGAGCGGTCGAACAGCACGATGAAGCCGCTGATGAAATTGCTGGCGATGCGTTGCAGGCCGAAGCCGAGGCCGACGCCGAGCGCGCCGCCAAACACGGTCAGCGCGGTCAGATCGATACCGACCACGTTCAGCGCCAGCAAAAAGGCCAGCACCAGCAGCACGAACTTGCTCAGTTTGACCAGCGCCACCCGCATGCTGATGTTGACGTACTCGGTCTGGCTGATGCGGTTCTCGATCAGCGCCGCCAGCCAGAGCGCCAGAATCCAGAGCAGGGCGACGGAGAGGATCAGCTTGCCGACCGCCAGCACCGAAATGTGGTGGGTGCCGATATCCAGCGCCATGGCGTCGAGTGCCGCCAGCGCGGCGGGCAGCCAGCCGAGCAGGTGCAGCGCGACGACGATCCAGATCGACATGGCGATCAGGTTTTCCCAGGCTTTCACCGCCGGACTGGGTTTGAACGACTTGCGCAGGAAATACACCACCAAGCGGATCGCCGCCATTGAAGTCAGCAACGGCACCGCCAGTTCGAGCAGGTTGACCGGCCGCTCCAGGTGCGCCATCAAACCGTGCCCGGCAAGTACGCCGATCAGCATGCTGATCGGGAACAGGATGCGTTGCAGCGTCTTCAGCGCCATCCGCCGCATCGCCTGTTCCGGTCGTTCCTCGGAACGCGCGAAGATGCTCTGGCCCAGCGTGAGATGCACCAGCATCGCCCCGGTTGCGGCCAGAATCAGGACGCCGATCTGTGACCAGAACGCCGGCGTCTGGATCAGTTCCTGAATGTTGATGAACAGCGTCTGGAGATTGTCTGGCAGCGGGATGGACATGCGGGCGCTCGTGCGGGTGGGAAGCCGCAACATACCGGAAATGGCCCAGGCATGGCAGCACCGGACGTGCGGCCGGGCATCGGTCCGCTATCACTCATAGTCTTCCGGGTGGTCCGCCGCCAGGTTTTCGCGGTAGCACTGTTCCAACTCATCCTGATAGTAGAAGCGGGCTTTGCCAAAGGCAGGTTGCAGATCGTTCAGCCAAGTGGCGTTTTCGTCGTACTTTGCCAGGAAGGGCCGATGCACCCAGTCCGGATTGCGGCCTTGGATGAAGCGCAACTGGATCACCTTTTCGCCATTCACCTCGCTGACGCCGAGCACCTGCACCTTGCCCGGGTTGGCCGACATGCTGGGGCCGCGAACCGTGCGGCAGAGGCCGCCGACGCGCTGATAGGCTTCGCGGAAGATTTCCCAGGCGCGCACCAGCGGCACGCTGAAAAAGTGCTGCGCGCCGGTGTCGCGGGCGATGAACATGTAATAGGGAATACAGCCGAGATCCACCTGCCGATTCCACATTTCGATCCAGACGGCCGGGTCGTCGTTGATATGTCGCAGCAACGGCGATTGCGTGCGAATTACCGCGCCGGTTTGGCGAATTCGCAGAATCGCACGCTGTACCGGCTCCGGCGCCAATTCACGCGGGTGGTTGAAGTGCGCCATGAAGGCGAGATGCCTGCCGCTTTCAGAAACTTTGCGAAACAGCGCCAGCAAGTCTTCACTGTCGTCGTCGGTCAAGAAACGATTCGGCCAGAAGCTCAACGCTTTACTACCGATGCGGATGCGGCGCAGGTTGGGCAGATCGGCTTCCAGCAGCGGTTCGATGTACTGCGCCAGATTGCGCGCCGACATGATCAACGGGTCACCACCAGTAAACAGCACGTCGGTGATCTGCGGATTCGCCTGCAAGTAGGCGATCAGCCTATCTACCTCGCGGCTGGCGAACTTCAGATCGGACAAGCCGACGAACTGCGGCCAGCGGAAGCAGAAGCTGCAATAAGCATGGCAAGTCTGACCTTGACTGGGGAAGAACAGCACAGTTTCGCGATATTTGTGCTGCATGCCGTCGAGCTGTTCGCCTTCCAGCGAGGGAATGTTGTGGCTGACTTGTCCGGCCGGATGCGGATTCAGTTGCATGCGGATGCGGTTGGCGGCGAGCTTGATCTCGGCGTTGTCAGCGCCGGCGCGGATCAGCCCGGCGATTTCCGCGTAGTGTTGCGGCAGCAGCATGTCGCGTTGCGGAAAGGTGAGCACGAACAGCGGGTCGTGCGGCACGTTCTCCCAGTCGATCAGATGATCGACGACGAAGTTGTTGGTTTTGAACGGCAACACATGGCCAACCACTTCCATATCGCGTTTCAACTGTTCGGGTACCGCCGCCATTTGTGGAATGTCGCGGAAGTTGTTGAGGGTATAGGCCTTGTACTTCAGCGCTGTCTGCAAGGAGTGCTCCAATGCTTCATTTGTAAGCAAGTGACTTTGGCGCAGATTATTAGGGTGGAGTTGCGCTCTGAACTGAGCCCTGGTCACCTCGCTCCAGGCGGTCTTCCAGTTCGCCCAGGCTGGCCAGCAAGGTGTTTTCGATTTGCTCGACGCGGGACATGACGGCGGCGCTGGATTCAGTCATCAGCGCGTTCTGTCTGGCCAGTTCGCTTGTCAGTTCGCTTGTCAGAAAAGCCTGCAACTCGGTGAAGCGTGAGGCCTCCGCCTTGTCCGCCAGATCGCGGTTTACCCTCAGTTCATGCGCATGCCGACGGGCTTCGAGCAGCACCGAGGTCTGCAGAAAAATGACAAAGGTTATGCCCAGCACCGCAAGGATCGAGCTCCGCCGGCATCATGAAGGCGCTCCAATTGAACACGGTGAAGGCAGCAATAGCGGCGAGCATCAACAGCAATAGTGTGGAGCTTGTTTTTATGATCATTCCTCTTTAACAACCAATAAATGGCGGAAAAAACTACGGGTCTGGCGGCGGTAGTTCATGCCGATTCCAGGCAACTGCAAAAGAATGCCCTTGATCATTCGGCAGGCTGGTTGAGCAGATGCAGCGGCGGCGCGCCGCCGTCCTTGTTCTGGCCGGCATACAGCGTCAGATGCGGGAATGGAATTTCGATGCCGAGGCGGTCGAATTCATTTTTCAGGCGCAGCAGGAAGGCGCGTTTCACGGTCCATTGCTGCAATGGCCGCACCTTGATGCGGAAACGGATCATCACCGCTGAATCCGCCCAGGCATCGACGCCGGCCAGATCGAGGTCTTCGATAATCAGCGGTCCCAAAATTTCATCCGCACGCATTTCCGCCGCGACCTCGCGGATCACCTGAAACACCTGTTCGACGTCCTCTCGGTAGGCGATACCGATATCGACCAGCGCGAAAGCAAAACCTCGGCTGCGGTTCGACACGGTGGTGATCGCACCGTTGGGCACGAAATGCACCGTGCCTTCGTAGTCGCGCAGGCGTATGTAGCGCAGCGTGACTTCCTCGACGAAACCGCCGAGCTCGGCGACGGTGACCACATCGCCCTGGTGCACCTGGTTTTCCATTAGCAGAAAAAAGCCGTTGAAGTAGTCCTTGATCAGACTCTGCGCGCCGAAGCCGATGGCCAGGCCGACCACGCCGGCGGAAGCCAGGATGGGGGCGATGGAGATGCCGATCTCCGACAGCACCAGCATGCCGGTGATCAGCGTGATGATCACAGCGGCCGCGTAGCGGAACACCCGGCCGAGGGTTTCCAGACGTTTGTGCTGCTCGGGGTCGTCGGTCTGCTTTTGCAACTGCCGCCGCAACTTCGGGATCAGATTGCGCGACAATGCCAGCATGATCGAGGCAATGATCAGAATGACGCTGATACGCAGCAAGGTTCGCGCCAGCGCGCTCCAGGCGGCGGGGTCGTTGATGAAATAGCTGCTTATGTCCATATTCACTCCGTCAACCACAAACAGGCCAGGGGGGGGATGACGAGCACATCGTCGACCGGCTCGACGCCGCCGCCGCTGCACAGGTCTTTCATGCCGCCGCCGAGAAAAAAGCCGTGCGGCGTCAATTCATCGATCGGCAACCATTGTTCGGCGTGGTTGAAATTGCCGATCACTAGTACGCGCTTGCGGTTGTTGAGCGGATCGCAGCGGCTGAATGCGAGCAGGTTCGGGTTGTCCAGCGCCAACAATTGGCGGTTGTCGAAATCCGCGAACGCTGAAGTCTCCTTGCGCAACGCAATCATCTTTTTCAGCGTGCTGAAGATGCGCTGCTCGACGCTACCGTTGCGATGCCGTTTCTTTGCCTTGTTCCAGTCGAAGCGGGAACGATGCATCCAGCGAGAATCGGCAGCTTTGGCCGGGTCGGCGAGATATTCCAGGCTGTTCAGCGTGCCGATTTCGTCACCGTAGTAGAGCAGCGGCAGGCCGCCGAACGACAGAATCACGCTGTGCAGCAGCAGAATGGTCTTGATCGCCGCGTCGATCGCCTCGGCGTCACGGCTTTCCAGCGCCGATTCCAGCCCGACCAGCGAGGCCAGCGAACCGGAGATGCGCGCGTCGCCGGTTTTGGCGTTTTCGCCGAACGGCAGGCCGCGCGCCGGCGAGGCGGGAAAACGCCCGGTGTAGTAATCGAGAATGAAGCGCCGATGCGGAGCCGGGTTGTAGCCGGCGCGGCGAATGTCTTCATCGTCGAAACCAAGGCCGATGTCGTCGTGGCAGCGCGCGTAGTTGAGCCAGGTCGCGCGTTCCAGTTTGGCCGGCAGGTGGCGGATGCCCTGGTTCAGCAGCGCCGCGTTCTTGGTCGCCACCGCATCCCACAACAACGCCATCAGCGTCGCGTTGTAGGCGATCTCGCATTCCTTGGCGTTGATCGCGTCCTCACCGAAATATTTCGAAATTTCGCTCGGCGCGACGATGGCTTCGGCGATGAACAGCACGCCGGGCGCGGTGACCTGACAGCAATCCTTCATCAATTGCAACAGCAGATGCGCCTCGCGCTCGTTCTGGCAGACGCTGCCCATCTTTTTCCACAGGAAGGCCACTGCATCCAGGCGCAGGATGTCGGCGCCCTGGTTGGCCCAGAACAGGATGATGTCGATCATTTCGATCAACACCGCCGGGTTGCGATAGTTCAGATCCCATTGGTAGTTGTTGAACACGGTCATCACCCACTTGCCCATCTCCGCGTCCCAGGTGAAGTTGCCGGGGGCGGTGACCGGGAAAATCTCCGGCATGGTGGCTTCGTAGATGTCGGGGATTTCGCGGTCGTCGAAGACGAAGTAATAGTCCTGGTACTTCTGCTCGCCCTGGCGCGCTCGTTGTGCCCATTCGTGTTCGTTGGAGGTGTGGTTGACCACCACGTCGAGCGCCAGCAGCATGTCGCGCCGTTTCAGCGTGGCGGCCAGCGCTTCGACATCTTCGTTGTTGCCGAAACGCGTGTCGATCTTGAAGAAATCGCGCACCGCATAACCGCCGTCGCTGCGCTCCGGCGGACAGTCCAGCATCGGCATGACGTGCAGCAGGTTGATGCCGAGTTCCTGCAAATAAGGCAGGTTTTCGCGCAGGCCTTTCAGGTCGTCCGCGTACCGGTCGCAGTACAAGGCCATACCGACCCATTTCTGGCTGAGAAACCAGTTGTAGTCGCGTTCCCGCGCCAGATCGGATTTGCGCAGCGCGGGGGTGCGCTCCATGTAGCGGAAGGCCAGCGTCTCGACCAGGCTGACCATCTGTGCCTTGAAGTCGTCGCGTTCGCCGTAAAGCAGCTTGAACAGGGAATGAATGGCGTAGAAATTGGCCCCAAGTCGGGTATAGAAATGGCGCAGGCGCTGCGTGCCGATCTCCGGCTTCAGCTCGATCAGAATTTCGTTCAGCAGGGAATGGGAGGCTTGTTCGTACATGCTGGCTCAGGACTCTTTGTGCTCGTCTTCGGATGCCATCCAGGCGCGGGTTTCCGGCATGAAATGCACCAGACCTTCGAGGATGCCGGCGCTGTAATGGCCGTTCAAGCCGAGAAATCCACCGTAGGCCAGATACAGACTCGCGGGCTCGGCACGTGATGCCGCTTCGGCGCGTACCACGTCCTGGGCATTGGCGACCAGCACCGATGGGATGCGGCTGATCAGCACTTCCATGTCGTTGCCGCTGTCGCCGGCGAACAGCGTGCGCTGCAGCGGAATGCCCAGCCGCGTGCGCAGAAACTCCAACGCATGCAGCTTGCTGGCAGAAGCCGGCAATACATCGAGCAGGCCGGTAGCGGTGGTTTCGTCCACACTCCAGATCAGGTTGACGCGGGCGCCGCTGCTGTCCAGGCGCCCGCGCACGTTGTCCAGCAGTTCAGCGGGATCGAGCAAGGGCGGCGCGTAGTAGCTCAGTTTGCAATCGCTCTGCTTGGACGCCTCCTGCAAACGCAGATCTGGAATGTCGCACAACAGTGCGGCCAGTTCCGCGTGGCTGCGTCCGTCCCAATCGAGCGCGATGGCTTGCCGCCAGGCGTCGACCGGATGCCAGTCGTCGGCATCGACTTGATACAGACTGGCGCCGACGTCGCCGATGACGAAGTCGGGCCGGGGCAAGGCGTACTCGGCCATCGCCGCTTCCACCAGTGCCCGGTGACGCCCGGTGACATAGGCGAGTTTGACCTCGGGCTGGGCGGCTAGTCGGCTGAACAACACACGGGCCGATGGCGATTCCGGCTGCGCGCCATTCGGCAACAGGGTGCGATCCAGATCGGTGGCAAGCAGGATGGCATCGTTCATGCCGCCTCCTTCAGCGGCACCCGGCAGGCGCGATAGAAATCGTAATGCTCAATGGCTTCAAGGATGCCGCGCGCATAGCCGGCCTGGGCGAAATAGATGCGTTCCACCTCGGCCAGCGCGCGCAGTTCGTCGTTGTGGCGGTTGGCCACGACCACAGCCAGCGTGTTGCCGCGCATCATGTCCTCATCGGAGCCGGAGCCGCCGGCGACCAGGATCTGTTCCAGCGGCACCCCCCACTGGTCGGCGAACCAGCGCACGGCGAAGCCCTTGGAAGCTCGGATCGGCAGCACATCGAGGAACTGGCCGAATGACAGCGTGACGTTGACGGTCTGGTCGGCCTGGTGCAGCAGGCGGTTGATTTCTTCCAGGGAGGGCGCGATTTGGGGATCAATGTAGTAACTGATCTTGAAGCGGCCCTGCTCCTCCTTGGGCTGGCGTTTCAGGCCGGGCAGTTCGTCGAGGATCGCGCGCACCCGCATCGGCGTCCAGAGATGGTCGACATGGCGTGACCAGGCCTGATCGATGGCGTATTCCGGCGCGAAGTGGATTTCCGAACCGAGACTGGTGATCAGCACATCCGGCATCGGAATGCCGTAACGACGCATGATTTTCAAAGCCGATTCGAGAGAACGTCCGGTGGCGATGCCAAAACTGGCGCATTTCCGGTGATCTCGAACCACCTTGACGAATTCCGCCAACGATGCCGGATCGCCCAGCAGGTTCTGGTCCAGATCGGTAAACATCGCGCGGTCGTGGTACAGCATCGGACGTCGTGGTGGCGGGGTGCGCGCCGGCCTCCCCAGTTCGAGCAGTGGCTTCACCGCGGCCAGGTAAGACTCCGCGTGTGCCCGCCAGGCGTAATGCCGCTGCACACCCCGCAGGCCTGCGCGCGCCAGGCTGTTCCAGTTATCCTTGTCTGCCAGCACCTCCAGCAAAGCCGCCGCCATGTCCTCCGAACTCAGCGGGTCGATCAGGTAACCGTTGTGGCAATTGCCGATGATGTCCTGCGGTCCGCCATCGGAAGTTGCCACGATGGGCAGGCCGCTGGCTGCCGCTTCGATCAGTGTCAGCCCGAACGGCTCGGTCAGCGCCGGGTTGACGAAAACGCCGCCGGAAGCTGCCGCCAACCGGTACATCTCAGGCACTTCCTCGCGCCGGTGGTGCTTGGGATAAGCCACTTTTCCATAAAGATCGTAGCGATCGATATCCAGCAACAGATCGCTGAGCACCGTCTGCGCGCCGTTGTCCAGATCGCGGATGTCATCGCGATTGCCGGCCACCACGATCAGGTTGGCCAGCGACTGAAGTTCTTCGGACTCTCCATAGGCCTGCACCAGCGTGGCGATGTTCTTGCGCTCATCCGGGCGCGACAACGCCAGAATCATCGGTTTGGTGGGGTCGTTGAGAAAACGAGCCAGATCGGCGGCAATGGGTGCGCGCTGTTCTTGGCCATCCGGCGGCATGAAGCGTTTTAGATCGGTGCCAGGCGGCACCACCCGCATCTGCTCGGGCTGATAGTGGTCGTAAAGGCCGTACTGTTCCTCGATCTCGTTGCCGGTCGAGGCAATCACCAGCGACGCCGAGCCAAGCGTGAGTTCCTCAGCCTCGACGCGGCGGGACATGTGATAGCGGGTCTCGATCACGTCTCGCTTGATGCCGGAGGCGATCAAGCGGCGACGCTTGACCCGGCCAAGTGAATGACCGGTATGAACCAGAGGCGTCCCCAGCAGGTTGGCCAGTCGGGTTCCGACATAACCGGCATCGGCATAGTGGCTATGCACGATGTCCGGGCTGAACCCGTCGGTGCGCAAAAAAGCCAGCGCATTGTCGGCGAAGGAGTCCAGATGGTCCCAGAGCTCCTCCTTGCGGATGTAGCCCTCCGGGCCGGCATCGATACGCACGATGCGCGCCTTGGGGCCGATCTGTTCGATCGGCACGTTGTAGTCGTTGGAGACTTGCGGGTCCACTACGCGCCGGGTCATCAAATCTACCCGCGCCACTTCGGGCAGTTCCGCCAGCGCCCGCGCCAGTTCGACCACATACAGGGTCTGGCCGCCGGTATCGGCGTCACGGCCGAGTTCCAGATCATGGCCGCGAATCAGACCATGCACACTGATCAGCAGGATGTTGAGTGGATTCATCGGATTTTCTCCCCGTCAAGTTGCCATTCCACGATGAATGGAAGGTAGAAATCATCGTTATCCGGTATTGCGCCGCGTAGTCGGCAAATTTCACCGGCGAAGTGATGCGCGCGTTGTAGCCGCAGCTGAACCGGCCAGGCCAGCAGCAGGCCAAGCAGAAACACGGCGGCAAAGGCATCGCCGGCGCCGACGCTGTCGACGACTTCGAGTGGGGTTTGAGTGGGTGTTTGGGTGTGGAAATAATAATTGTCGGCATCCAGCAGCCAGGCGCCCTGGGCGCCTTCGGTCACCAATAACTGGCGCAGACCGTAGTTGCCGATCAGACGTTCACCCCGTGTCCTCGGCGTAGGGCCGGGCAAGCCCAGCAGATCGGAGATGCGGTCAAGTTCATCCGCATTCATCTTGACGATTTCCGCCTTGCCGAGTGACCAATGCAACACATCCTTGCGTACCCAGGGATCGCGCAGATTGATGTCGAGAAAAGTCTGTGCATGCGTGGTCTGCAAGAGCGTGCGCAACGCCGTTTTTGAGGCGCCGCGCTGCGCCAAAGTGCCGAAGTAAAGCCATTGCGGTCGCCGCAACAGACCGATCAGGCGCGCCATGTCGGCGTGAATGAAATCCCAGGCCTGGTCCGGCAGGATGTTGAACTGGTGTGCGTGGCTGTTTGCATCCAACGTGACCCGTACCTCGCCCGTGGGACGCAGCAGATCCTGCTGGATACCGTCGATCGCCAGGTCGGCGGCCTGAATTTTTTCCAGCATGCGTGCGCCGCGTGCATCCTTGCCGATGCGACTGACCAGCATCGGATCGAACCCGGTGTTGCGACCGAGTCCGCGCAAATGGCGGGCGACATTGAACGGCGCGCCACCGATGACTTCCCGGTCGGCAAAACAGTCGACCAGCAATTCGCCAAACAGCAGCACATCCAGTTGCAGGCCCCGTGCCGCGCCGAATGGGACTGGAAGTGGGTTGACCGCCATTTAGCCGTGGCTCCAACAAAAATGTCTGAAATAACGCCTGTTTGTCATGGTTTCTTTGATGGGTTGTGTCGTTACTGGGCGGACAATAATAGTGCACAAAACATTATCCGTAAAAAAATTATTGCACAAAAGTGTATATACCGCTTCAGCCGCCAATCGGTTCCCAGTAGCATGCTTGGCATTCAATTTCATCAACCTGGCCGGACTTGATTCATGACCACTCCGAGCGTTCTGGAAACTCTACAAAAATTCCGCATCATCATCGGTGCTGTCCGTCAGCATTCGCAGGCGCTGGAGGCTGCGTGCGGCATCAGCGGCGCGCAGGTGTGGGTGTTGGCAACCATTGCGGATGTGCCTGACATCACTGTTTCGCAACTGAGCCAGGCGATTTCGGTGCATGTTTCCACTGCCAGCAATCTGCTCGACAAACTGGCCCGTGCCGGGCTGGTGGAACGGATACGCGGCGAAGCGGATCGGCGTGTGGTGCACTTGCGTCTGACCCTCGCCGGCAGCGACATCCTGGCACGCGCGCCGCGTCCGCTGACTGGGCTGATGATCGATGCGCTGAACAAGATGCCGGAAGACGCGCGCATCCGGCTGGATACGGAACTGGCTTGTCTGGTGCAGCATCTGAACCAGGTCGATCAGGGCGCGGCCAACGTGCCGCTGTCGAATCTGGTGCGTTAGGGAAGCGCTGAGTTATGCGTCACCCCGGCGAAGGGCGGGGTCCAGGTGGTTGATCTCACTGGATTCCGGCTTTCTTCGGAATGACGGAATTGGAATAATTCAGCGCATCCTTGGCGAACTGAAGTTAATGAACTGGATTCCGTGTGATGAATGAATTACCTGGCAATCTTTCCGGTGAACGTCCTGAAAATCCGTCGACGCAGCCGCATTTCCTGCGCTATATCCTGATCGGCTTCTTCACCCTGGCGCCGCTGTGGGTCACCTGGCTAGTGCTGGATTTTCTGTTCAGCCTGTTGGCGAAGGCCGGCGCGCCTTTTCTGCGCGGCCTGGCGCGCGTGCTGCAGCCGGTATCCGAATCGCTCGCCGATTGGCTACTCAATCCGGCGGTGCAGTATGTGTTGGCGGCCCTGGTGACACTGGCCGGCTTCTATACCGTCGGTTTGCTGACTTCGCTGGTGCTGGGGCGGCAATTGATCGGTTTCCTGGAACGTCAGTTCAGTCGTGTGCCGCTGGTGCAATTGATTTACGGCGCCACCAAACGTTTCCTGCAAAGCCTGCAACAGTCGCCGGCGTCGGGTCAGCGGGTGGTGTTGATTGCGTTTCCTTCGCCGGACATGAAGGCGATCGGTTTTGTCACCAAGGTGATGACCGATCCGGATAGCGGCCGCGAACTGGCGGCGGTGTATGTGCCGACTTCGCCGAATCCGACTTCCGGCTATATCGAGATCGTGCCGTTGCAGGACGTGGTGCAGACCGACTGGACGGTGGAGGAGGGAATGACCTTCATCATGACCGGCGGCACCAACGCGCCGGATCGGCTGCGTTTCAACAACCCGGCCACGCCGTCGCCGACATGATGCTGCGTGCCATCTTCCTGCGTGGATTGACCTTCGCCCTGATCTGGTGGGCGTTGGCCGAGGGCCGGCCTGACAGTTGGGGTGTCGGTGTGGTCAGCATCGGTCTGGCTCTGTTTGCCAGCCTGCGTCTTTCGCCGCCAAGAGGTGGTGCGCTGGGTGTTGGTGGAATCTCGGTCTCCGGGCTGCTTGGCTTCATCGGGTTTTTTATCCTGCAATCGGTCCGCGGTGGCATCCAGGTGGCGGCTCGGGCGTTGCGTCCGGGTATGGATTTATCGCCGGCATTGCTCGAACTCCCGCTTCACTTGCCGCCCGGCCCGCTTCGGGTTGCGTTGGTCTATACCCTGAACCTGTTGCCCGGCACGGTGAGCGTGATGATTGTCGATGACACACTGCGCCTGCATGTGTTCGATCGCCGCATGCCGATTGAGGCTGAATTGCGTGCGGTGGAGGCGCGCATTGCACGTATTGCTCCAGCTGCACCCACTCGGAGGCCGACGGGATGAACAGCCTGGAAGGCGTCCTCGCCCTGTTTCTGCTGCTCAATCTGCTGGCCGCGCTGTTTCGCGCCGCACGTGGCCCGACGACGGCCGACCGCATGCTGGCGGCGCTGTTGTTCGGCACCACCGGGGTCGGCATCCTGCTTTTGTTGGCGTATGCCGGCAGGTCAGGCGACAGCGTTTTGGTCAATACGACGCTGATCGATGTTGCATTGATCCTGGCACTGCTGGCTGCAATTGCCGGGATCGCTTTCGCGCGGCGAGCCTGGCGTGACGAGTCGGAAAAATGAACGAATTGCGCGAAATCGTCGGCAGCGTTCTGCTGATTGTCGGCGGCGTCTTCTTCTTTGCCGGTACGCTTGGTCTGCTCCGTTTTCCCGATGTCTATACCCGCCTGCATGCCTTGACCAAGGCTGACAACCTGGGGCTCGGCTTTGTCATTCTCGGTCTCGCGGTGCAAGCCGGGACTTGGGCTGTCGCACTCAAACTGTTGCTGATCTGGCCGTTGGCGCTGGCCGCCAGCGCCGGCGTCAGTTATGCCATCGCCCGCCGCGCCGCCGTGCTGAATATCCCCGCCTGGCAAAAGGGAGATGACCCGGCATGATCACGCTGTCGTTTGATCTGTTGCTGGCGCTGGCGCTGCTGTGGAGCGCCTGGCGTGCGTTGGCGACGCCGGACCTGGGGCGTGGCGTGGTGATGTTCATCGTCTTCGGTTTGCTCATGGCGCTGGCCTGGGCGCGCTTGCAGGCGCCCGACATAGCGCTCGCCGAGGCAGCTATCGGCGCCGGGCTGACCGGCGCGTTGTTGCTCGATGCGTTGGGGGCGTTGCGGGTTGGCGGTCAATCCGGCGAACCGTCGGCGCAGCGAAAGGATGCGCCATGAAGGCGTTGCTGCGTGGCACTGTCGTCCTGCTTGCGTTGGCGTTGGCGACATTGATGCTGGTCGCCGTGCTTGATCTGCCGATGCCGACGGTGCAGTTGCCGGCATCGGTGGCGGCGAATCTGGCGCAAAGCGGTGTCGAGCATCCGGTGACGGCGGTGCTGCTCAACTTTCGCGGTTACGACACCTTGCTGGAGATTGCGGTGTTGCTGCTGGCTTTGCTGGGCATGCTGTCGGTGGCCGGGCCACAGACAGCGCCGAAGCCGGCATTGCATGTCCGCCCTGATCCGGTGCTGCAGGCCCTGGCCAGGCTGGCTGTGCCGCTGATGATCCTGGCTGCCGGCTATCTGCTCTGGGCGGGCGCGCACCGGCCCGGCGGCGCTTTCCAGGCCGGTGCGGTGTTGGCGGCAGCGGCGGTATTGCTCAATCTGGCCGGGTTGCTGCCGGCCTGGTCGACGCCGGGTCGGTTGCTGCGATTGGGACTGGCGGGCGGATTTCTGCTGTTTCTGGCGGTGGCCGCCGGCCTGTTGGTCGAGGCTGAACTGTTGCACTACCCACCCGAGCATGCCGGCGGTTTGATTCTGTTGATCGAGGCGGGCTTGACTGTGTCGATCGGATTGATTCTGGCCGGCCTGTTCCTGCTCTTTGGTGCGCGGCCCGCGGCGGCGGCGGAGGAATCATGACGCCGGGCCTGATCTATGCCGTCACCGGCTTGCTGCTGTTCGTTATCGGTGCGGCCGGTGTTGTGTTGCTGGCGCATGCGTTGCGCAAAATTCTGGCGTTCAACCTGATGGGCAGCGGCGCTTTTCTGGTTCTGGTCGGTCTCGCCCAGCGCACTGGCGGCGTCGATCCAGTACCGCATGCGATGGTGCTTACCGGCATCGTGGTGGCGGTGGCCGCAACCGCATTGGCGCTGGCCCTGGTGCGGCGGCTGCATGTTTTGCAAGTGGAATTGCACGCGAAAGACGCATCAGTGGCAGAGACGGAAGATGCCTGATTCGCTGTTTGCTTCTTTGTTCGACCCGCTGCCCTGGTTGATCGTGCTGCCGCTGGCCTGGGCCAGCCTGGCTTTCCTGCTCGGGCCGGGACGCGGCGGGCGCCTGGCGATCACCAGCCTGGCACTGCAACTGCTGCTGGCACTTTCGCTGTCGGAACAACTGTTGAACGAAGGTGCGCGGATTTACCCGGTCGGCGGCTGGGGCGCGCCGCTCGGCATCGATCTGGCGGCTGATGGCCTCAGCGCCTTGATGCTGCTGTTGACACAGGTAGTGGGGCTGAGTCTGGCCATCTATGCCCGCGCTTACTTCGCTGCTGAAGCGTCCGCCGCTGCAACCTGGTTTTGGCCGCTGACCGGCTTTCTGCTGGCGGCGATGAATGCGCTGTTGCTGGCCGCCGATCTGTTCAATCTGTACGTCACCCTCGAATTGCTCGGCCTTGCCGCCGTCGGCCTGGTTGCGGCTGGCGGCGGTGCGGCCCAGGCAGCGGCCGCGTTGCGTTATCTGCTGGTCAGCCTGATGGCGTCGGGGGCGTATCTGCTGGGCGTGGCGTTGATCTATGCCACTTATGGCAGCGTCTCCTTCGCCACCCTGACGCCGCTGATTGCCGCCCAGGCGCCGCAGGCAGTCTGGCTGGCGGCGGGCTTGATGCTGTTGGCATTGATGGCCAAGACGGCGTTGTTTCCCTTCCACTTCTGGTTGCCACCTGCGCACGGCGGTGCGCCGGCGCCGGTTTCGGCGCTGCTGTCGGCGCTGGTGGTGAAAGCCTCGTTCTATCTGGTCCTGCGGCTCTGGCTGGGTGGCTTCGCACCGCTTGGCGCGGCGATCGCCTGGCTGCCCGGATTGCTCGGCGCGGCCGCCATCGTCTGGGGTTCATACCAGGCGATCCGCGCCCAGCGCCTGAAAATGCTGGTTGCCTATTCCACTGTCGCGCAGATGGGTTATCTGTTCCTGATCTTTCCGCTTCTGGCAGCGGACGGCCTGGCTTTCCAGGCCGGCGCCATGCAGGCGGTTTCGCACGGCCTGGCGAAGGCGGCGATGTTCGCCGCGGCGGGTGTGCTGATTCATGCCACTGGCCAGGACAGCGTGCGCGGACTGGGCGGCGTTGCCGACCGGGTGCCGCTGACCTTGTTTGCCTTCGCTCTGGCCGGCGTGACGCTGATGGGACTGCCTCCTTCCGGCGGCTTCCTGGCCAAGTGGTTGTTGATCGACGCTGCTTTGCATCAGGGCCAATGGGGTTGGGTCATCCTGGTGATCGGCGGCGGTCTGCTGGCGGCGGTGTATGTGCTTCGGGTGCTGCGGCAGGCGTTTTTGCCGGCGGCAGATGCGAGCCGGTTTCATCCGGTGCCTCGTCTTATGGAATGGGTGGCGTTCGGCTTAGCGGCCGCCAGCGTGTTGCTTGGGCTGCGCGGCATCGAACTGATCGCCCTGCTTGGCGTGGGCGGCACGGCATGAGACTGAATCGAGCTTTGCCTTGGGCGCTGCTGGCCGCGCTGGTGTGCGGCCAGGTTTGGGCCGAGGCGACGACGGAGGCCATACAACCGCCATCCGATACGCGCCTGGCGGTCGACCTGGAACGGGAACACGGCGCGCGTTGGCAGGCCGGCGGCGAGATAGAGGTGTTCGCCGCCGAGGACGGCGTGTTCCGTGTCGGAAGGCGTTCGACGCCGCCAACCGACGCAGCCGAGGAACACGCCCGTCGCGCCGAGCATTTTGCGCTGGCGCGCAAGCTCAATCTGGTCACCGCGCATCGGGTGGTTCCCATGGCCTTGCCGCTGTTCCCCGAGCAGATCGACCTGCTGCAACGCTTCGCAATGTCCGATGCCGGCGCGGTGTGGTTCCGCGAGCTGGCCGACGACACGTTGCGCCTGTTCAATCAGGGTTATCTGGACTATGACGCGGTTGCGTGGCGGGCGCATCTCGACGGCGGCCCGCGCCCACCCTGGTCGGCGCTGATTACCGGCCGGCTTTCCGAGGCGGGACTGTTCGCCCAGGACGCATCGGTGTTCCGTATCTACGCTTATGACGGCATCGGCTCGATGGCGGCGGCGGCCAGCGTGCGCATGGGGCGCAGGGGATTTCGCTGCCAGTTCCAGATGAGCGGCGAGGTGGTCGACCCGTTCGTCCTCCTTTCGCACGAATTCGGACATAGCCGCTACGGCGACCCGCGCAGCGCCGGGCTGCCGCTGGGTGAGGCGCAGACCGTGGGCCGCTATGAAAACCCGGTGCGCCTGCGCAACGGCTTCCCGCCGCGTCTGGTGTATTTCCTGCGCCTCGACCCCGGTCGCCCAACGATTACCCGCAACCTGCTGCTGCAGCGCTTGCTGGCCTGGCGCGACCCACCGAAGCTGCGGCTGGCCGACCTGGAATCGGTGGATGGACTGTATTGCGAGTGTGCCGATGCGCCCGGCCTGCATGACTGTCTGGCGTTGTTGCCAGCGGATGGGGAGGCGGCGCGTTCAGCGTCCTCCCCGGCGCTACCCGACGCCGAGCTGTGCGAGCTGCGCTGGGTGGCGGTACGGGTGGCGCCGCGGCCCGATGTGGATGCGCCATGACGCTGAATGAAGCTCTGCCGCTCGCGGTTCTGGCCTCTTCGCTGCTGCCGGGATTGATCATTTTCGCGCTGCCCGAAGCGCGCGTCCGCTTGCGCACGCTGTTGAACCTGTTCGGCGCGTCAGCCAAGCTGATCCTGGTCGGGGTGCTGTTGGCGGGCGTCAACGCGGGTGAGGAATATGGTTTCCGGCATAGTGTGTTGCCCGGCATCGACCTGGTATTCAAGGCGGATGCGCTGGCCTTGCTGTTCGTCACCCTGTCGGCGTTGCTCTGGCTGCTGACCACGCTGTATGCCATCGGCTATCTCGAAGGAGCGCCGCATCGCAGCCGGTTCTTCGGTTTCTTCAGTCTCTGCGTCACCGCCACCATGGGCATCGCGATGGCCGGTAACCTGTTCACCTTTTTCCTGTTCTACGAGCTGTTGACGCTGTCCACCTATCCGCTGGTGGTGCATCGCGGCACGCCCGCCTCGATGCGCGGCGGCACCATCTATCTGGCCTATACCCTCGCCGGCGGCGCGCTGCTGTTGACTGGCGTGGTCTGGTTGCACGGACTTGTCGGAACGGCAGATTTCACGCATGGCGGCATGTTGTCCGGCCTCGGCCCGGAATATGCGACGCAGTTGCAGATCGTTTTCCTGTTGCTGATCTGTGGCGTCGGGGTCAAGGCGGCGATCGTGCCGCTGCATGGCTGGTTGCCGCAGGCGATGGTGGCGCCGGCGCCGGTGTCGGCGCTACTGCACGCGGTGGCGGTTGTCAAGGCGGGCGCCTTCGGCATC
>Ga0105047_10000778_pt1 | contig 55596 bp, 45 predicted proteins | sample MAT04_FD_78384 | JGI IMG/M metagenome (GOLD analysis project Ga0105047, IMG submission 78384) | Freshwater microbial communities from Lake Fryxell liftoff mats and glacier meltwater in Antarctica - MAT-04 (megahit assembly) | ecosystem: Environmental > Aquatic > Freshwater > Ice > Liftoff... | reverse complement strand
TTGACCGAGGCACAACACGACCTGCGCCGGCACGCAGAGATGGAGGAACAGATTGCCCTCCAGCACACCCAAATCGGTCAACTGGAGGAACGGCAGCGCCAGTTAGTCGCTCAGGTGAGCAAGGCGGCTGAAACACAGGCGGCCTTCGATGCGGTGGAACAGCAGATAACCGCCTTGCGGGAATCGCTTACCCACCAGACTGGCGAACTAGCGACAGTCCATGCGGCGGCCGAAGAGATCAAGAAGCAGAATGTGGCGCTGCAAGAGGTGGCAACGACACAATGCCCCGTGTGCGAGCAACCGCTGACCGCCGCGCACCGCATCGAGATGCTGGCACGCAACGAAAACCAGCTTCAAGAGTTGCGCCGCCAATATGCGGCGGTCCAGGCGGCCGGCAAGCTGATAGAGAGCAACCTGAAGAAAGCCACGGAACTAGAGAAACGCTTAGGGGAGACGCTGCGCAACGCGCCGCGCCAGACGGAGATCGACGATCTTGGGCAGCGCGCCGAACATGCTGCGCAGACACTGGCCGCAAGCCTGGCCGTGGCGCAGAGCTTGTCCACCGCGGGGCAACGCGTCGATGCGTGGGTGACATCCTTAAAGGCACTCGACAACCCGCGCCAGCGCAGCGCCGTCGCTGCGCAGCAAAGTGCGCAACGCGCCGGGTTGGAAGCCCAAAAAGCGCAGACGGTGGCGCGACGCGTCCAAGCCCAGCAGCAATTATCGACCGTCAACCACGCACTGACCGCGTTTGCGACCCTTGATGCGGCGGTCGCAGCGGCGAACACGGCGCTAGTCACCCATCAAAGCGCCTATCAGACCGTGCTAACCTTTCGCCAATTGGGGGATAGCCTGGAGTTGCGGCGCAGCGCAGCCGTACGCGAACAGGCGGCTCTCGTCACAACACAGGCTGAACTTGCCGAAGTCGAGCGCGCCGCGTACGCCGTGCGAAGCCAGCTTGACCCAACTGAGTATAGCAGTATATCATCAGAGGACCAGAAACTGCGTGGAGAGCAAGGGGTGCTCCAGGCACGCGCCGAATTGTTGCGCCAGGAGCAGAACCGCGATGATGTGGAAATTGCCGTGCTGTACAGCCAACAACATGCGCTGACCGTGGTCCAGATCCAGCAGGGCAGCCTGGCGACACAGGTGAAGGTTCTGGATACGGTGCGCAGCCTGCTACGGCAGAGCGGGCCCTACATCACGCAAGCCATCATCCGCCAGATCAGCGCCAGCGCCGCCCAGATGTATGGGGAGTTGATGCAGGACTATAGCCGTCAACTGCGCTGGAATGAGGATTATGGCATTACGCTGGAAAGCGACGGCGTCGCCCGCCAGTTTATTCAGTTGTCAGGCGGAGAGCAGATGAGTGCCGCGCTGGCCGTCCGTTTGGCGCTCGTACGTGAGATGAGCAACATCGACATCGCCTTCTTTGACGAACCAACTGCTAATCTCGATGACGTCCGGCGGGAAGCGTTAGCCCGCCAGATCATGAATGTCAAAGGTTTTCGCCAACTTTTTGTAATCAGCCACGATGACACCTTTGAGCAGGCTACCCAAAATCTGGTTCGCGTGAAACGCCATGGTACCATTAGCATCGTCGCCGACGCCGGCTGAACTGCCACCAACCGACTCCCCGCATGCGCGCATTCTCTATATGGAGGATGACAGCACGGCGGCCCTTCTGTTCCGGCGCCGCCTGGAACGTGAGGGGTACACCGTGGATATCGCCGCGGACGGCGAAACCGGCTTGGCGATGTTGGCCGACCGGCCGTATGACCTCATCGCCCTCGACTACAACATGCCCAAGCTGGACGGCATCGGTGTTCTGCGCGAGCTGCAGTCACGCCACGATGTCCCGCCGGCGATCATGATCACGGCGCAAAACGACACCGAGACCGCCGTCGAAGCGATGCGTCTGGGCGCCTACGATTACCTGGTCAAAGGCGCCAACGCAGCCTATTTGCTGCTGCTACCCGGGATTGTCGAGCGCGCCATGCAGAAGCGCCGGCTGGAACTCGAACAGCAACAGACCATCCGTGAATTGCATACGCAGAATCGCAATCTAGCCTTGCTCAACCGCATCGCCCAGGTCTTGACGGCATCCCTCGACGTCGGTGAGATTGCGCAAGCGCTGGTCAGTTCAATCCCGGAGTTCACCGACACGCAGGGCAGTTCCGTATGGATCTGGCATCCAACCCAGCCCGGCGTCCTTTCTTGCATCGGCATCTATCCCCAGCGCGCCGATCCGGAGTTGAGTCAGATGCTGCTGTCGCCCGGCCAGGGTATTGCCGGTTGGGTGGCGGTGCACGGGGAAACCGTCAATATGGCGGATGCCAATCAAGATCCACGTCATTCGGCGCTCGGCGACCAGAAACTGCAATACCACATCCAATCACTCATGGCGATCCCGCTACGCGCGCGCAGCAAGATCATCGGTGTGCTGGAGCTCGTCAACAATCGGCGCGGCAGCTTCTCGGTCAACGATCAGGTGCTGGCCGAGACACTCGCCTCTTCGGCGGCCATTGCCATCGAAAACGCACGACTGGTCTCCAACCTGCGCGAACGCACGGCAGAATTACAGGTGCGCAATGAAGAACTGGATGCCTTTGCGCACACGGTCGCCCACGACCTCAAAACGCCCTTGGCGCTGGTGATGGGCTTTGGCGAGATGTTGCGCGATAGTTTCGACGTGCTGCGCCCCGACGAAGTCGATCTCTACCTCAACCATATCGTCGACAATAGCACGCGCATGAACCACATCATCGAAGCGCTGCTGCTGCTGGCCGGCGTGCGCGGCATGCAAGCCGTGGAGGTTGACGTGATCGACATGGGATCGATCGTCTACGAGGTTCTGAACCGGCTGGATTTCACACTCAAACAACACAACGCCGTCGTCACCGTGCCGGTCGACTGGCCCAAGGTGATCGCCTATGGTCCGTGGATCGAAGAGGTTTGGTATAACTACATCCTCAACGGCGTCAAATACGGTGGCGTGCCGCCAAAATTGCAGCTTGGCTACGACCACGCCGTCGACGGTACGACACGCTTCTGGGTGCTGGACAACGGCTCCGGCCTGACCGTGGACAGCGATCATCTGTTCAAGCCGACGGCGCGCGGGCATAACGTGGGCAACCGCGGCGGCCACGGGCTGGGACTCTCGATTGTGAAACGGATTGTCAAAAAACTCGACGGTGACGTCGGTGTGGAAAGTGAACCGGGCGCCGGGAGCAAGTTCTACTTTACGCTGCCCGCGGCGCTTGAGTAAGTAACCGATAGGGCATGAAGCCGTAATACCACGCCAACCACAACGCCAGCTGCAAACCAAACTGACCGTCACGCCACCCACCGAGCGTGAAGAAACGCCGGCGAAACTCACGCAGGGGTTGCAAGACAAAATTGTGCGGTCGTGGACGAATGCCGCGACCGGCCAAAATGCGCGCTTCGTAGGCGGCATAGACGCGCTGTTTGCGGTGAAACTGTTCCCAAGTCAGATAGTTGTAGTGCACAAGGGGCGCGCTCACATAGCCTTCCGCCCCCGCCAGCGTCACGATTTCGTGCACTGCGCGTTCCGCCACATACGCTGCGTTGCCCCGTTTCAACAGGCGTAACTGATAGTCGGGCGCAAACCCGCCCCCGCGCAGCGCATGGCCCACAATCCAGTTGCGCCGCGGGATCCAATACCCCACCGCCAACCCGCCGATCACCGCGCGCACTTCTCGCGCCAACTCCGGCGTGGCCCGCTCGTCTGCATCGACAAACAGAATCCATTCGGCGTCAATTGTATCCAGCGCCGCCTGGCGCTGCGCCGCAAAATTGTCAAAGGGCCGCACGACCACCAAAGCCCCGGCACGCTGCGCGCGCACGACCGTGTCGTCGACACTCCCCCCATCCCACACCACCACGCCGTCGACCCACGTACGCAGACTCATGATGCACGGCTCAATGTTGTGCGCTTCGTCACGCGTTAGAATAACTGCCACCAAATGTTGCATGCCAACTCCTCACATTTGCTCAACCGCGTGCAACGCGTCCAGCGCGTCCGCCAATTCCTGCCCCGTGATCGCGCCCCGCGCAAACGCCCCGCGCATTTCACGCCGCTGCGCAGCCAACCCCAGCTTCACCAACCAGCGCAGCGCCCGCCGATAGCCCCGCGGATAGTACCCGCGGTGCACGTCATAGAACCGGAAACGGCTCTGCCAGAGACGCACATAGGCCGGCCAGCGCACCTGCCGGCTGCTCTGCCCCGCGTAATGGACGACCTGCGCCTGAGGCACGGCGAAGACCTGCCAGCCATCTTCGCGCAGACGCAAGCACCAGTCCATTTCTTCACAATACATCCAATAGGCGTCGTCGAGACCGCCCACGGCGTCGATCGCCGCTCCCCGCACCAACATGGCGGCGCCCAAGACAAAATCCACGGCAAAGGGCGCGCCGCCATCCCACAACGACCTGGCATAACGCCCATTGACGCGGCTGTCGAGCAGACGTTGCGCGCCAGGCAGCCTGGCCGGCGGAAAGAAATCGAGCGCCACCTGCGCCAGCGATGGAAAACGGAAGGCGCCGTGCTGAAAGGCGCCGTCGCCATACGCCAGTCGTGCGCCACAGGCACCCACCGCCGGATGGTCGCGCAGAAACGCCGCCATCGTATAGAGCGCATCACCGGCGACTGCGGTATCCGGATTGAGTAGCAGCACGAAGCCCGGCCGCGTCGGCGCCGGGGCAACGGCGCGATTGGGATCGCCCGCCGGCATGACGGCAAAACCGAGTGCGGTCAAGGCATGGTTGTTACCGCCCGTAAAACCCACGTTGCGGTCGAGCGCCACCAACCTCACCGACGGAAACTCGGCAGCCACCATCGCCGCGCTGCCGTCGCCACTGGCGTTGTCGACCACCCAAATCACCACGTCAAGCCGATCGGCCGTGCGCGCCGCCGACGCCAAAACACTGGACAGACAGTCGCGCAGCAACGCACACGTGTTAAAAGATACGATAATCACCGCCAGTCGCATCATGCGGGGCGCGCGCCCGTCCATCGTCATTCGATCACGGCGCTCCTACGTCGACGGTGATACGGTCGATGTAATTATTGGCCACGCTGACAAACTCATGAATCAGCCCGCCCCACCAGAAGTTCGTTCCAACGGGCGGCTTTTCATCTATGACGATACAGCCGCTCACCTGGCCCGACTTGCCCGGCATCAGGTACCATTGTTCCTGGCCATCGATGATGCGCCGTTCCAGGTCCGCCGGCCGGCCAACCGCCCACCGAAACGGAAAGTCGATGCCAGTCGTGTCAAAGTTGACGCCAAAGCGCCACACACCGGCTTGCTGGAACCATTCTTGATGCCCGTCCGCCGCCAGCGTGTTGTAGTTCTCGGTGAATTTGTATTCCTGACCTGGCCACGGGCCGGTCGTCCGGATCGGCACGGTGCCTTCGTTGGTGACCACGGTGGTGAAGCAAAGCCGTTCGCCCAGCGGGACGCCAACCACGCGATTGACCTCGCTGACCCAATCGATCTCGCCTTGGGCAACGTCGGCACGCGGCTGGCCACCTTCCTCGATGGTCAAGGGCCGTTCGATGCGGATGGCATTGCCCGCCGCGTCGCGCGCTTCGCCGACAATCGCATAGAGACCGTCGGGGGGCGGTTCCGCATTCAGATCAACGCCACCTTCATAGCGATACTCGTGAAACCCCTTTTCGTTGGGTTTGATGACGCCGGGGGCCTCGGCCAGAAAAAAGCGCACGCCGGGCTTGGCCGGGTCCTCAAGAAAGAGCACGACGTCGTTGACATCCTTGTTGAGATAATAACTGACACTGACCCAGTCGTCGCGCAGGCCGTCCTGGTTGGGACGGAAAGTGGCGGGCACCACCGCAAAGTTGTGCAGTTCCGGCAGTTCCGTCTCGCCGCCCTGCAACGCAACCGCGCCGCTGGTGCTCTCCCGGTTACCTTGGTCGTCGGCAGCCTCCACGGTCCACCGATAGGAGCCATCGGGCAAGACGCGGCTCAACACCTGCATCGGCCCATACGTGGTATCGACCGTTTGCGGCTTGTCGACGACGCCGCCCCACAGCACGCTGTACTCCCCTGCCGCGCGACGGCGCGTCTCGCGAAAGTAGAAGCGCTCCCCCTGTTCGTTGTCGAAATAGATGCTCACGGCTGCGGGACGACGCAGACTGTATGTGATCTCCGTAGCGTCGGTGACACCGTCGGCGTTGGGGGTAATCGCGCTGGCCGAAAACGCAACGTCGTGCAACAGGGGTCCCGCCGCGAAATCCAATTGCCCGCATCCGGCCAAACTGGCCAGCGCCACCAGCAGCCAGGCCGCCAGCCACACCCTGCGCCATCGGTTGCTGCAAAATCCGTTGATATGATTGCTCATCGCCTGCCATCTTGTCATTTTCACCCACCGGTGTCAAATTCGGCAGTAGTATCGTTGGTTGTCATTGACGATCCGGGCCTCAGTCGATAATCACTTGCACGGGCGCCACCTCAAGCTGGTCGCGCCCGCCGGTGGTGACGAGCGGGGTGGAGGCTGGATCCCGGGCATCGTATACGCGCACCGTGAAGCGCACCACACCCAGCTGGGGTGATTCCCCCAGCCACGCTTGCGCCGGGATATGCCCCATTACAATCGCGTCGGCCGGCCAGCGCCAGAACGGATAGGTATAGCCGGACAGCCGGCGATCCTGGGGCTTGGCGATGGGCACGCCATCCACGGTCGTGCTCTCGAGCGCAAAATGCAAATCAGCAGCGGTTCCGGCGGCGCCGGTGCTGCGCTGCCAGAAGAGCAGCAGATCCCCGTTGTTGAGCACATTATAGCCGCGCAGGATCACCTGGTCGCCGAAGTGAGCATCCAGCACGTGCACCACCGGCGGCGCAGTCTCGAAACGCGCGGGGCGCAAACTGCTGAAACGGCGCAGCGTCAGCCCATAGAAGGCTTCCGACTGCCCCTTTTCGCGGCCACCCAGTTCGAGCTGTACCGGCGTCACGTCGTTTGGATCGACCACTTCGTCCTGCCAATTGACCAACCAGGCCGCGCGCTTGCCGCTCTCTTCGGCAAATGCGGCCTGTAGCGCCGGCCCTGTGCCGGCGAAATCGAGGACGGCATCGACATCGAGGGTCGGCAGGTCGGGCAGGCGGAGCGCCGGCATGTCGGGGGCATAATACTCCCACACGGGCCAGGCGTGACCGCTAACCAGCACCACCTGCTCATCCGGCCGGATGCGCTCACGCAGAAAGGCCGCGACCTGCCGCCATTCGTCCTTGGTAAAGGCTGGGTTGAAGAACCAGTTCAGATCGGCAAAGAAAAATCCACTCACCAAGGCCATAATGGCGGCAATGGAAAGACCCCTTGCATAGACCGCTCGCCGGTCAATCGACAAACCGCCTGCCCACAACAGCAGCAGGCCGGGCAAAGCAACTATGTCATAGCGGGCGTTGAACTTGGGCACATTGAGCGCCAGGGCCAAGACCGCGACCGTGGGCGCCGCCAACCACAACAAGCCATAGATCAACAGGCGCCGGCTTTGGCCCCGCGTATGCCACAGGCGAACCAATGCCCAGGCGCTGATCACGCCGTAAACGACGAGCAGCCAGATTGCCATGCGTTCTGCCACCGTTTCGCCGCTGGTAAAGCTGACGGCAACGGCGAGCAACGCTTCATTGAGTTTGAGCGCGCCCTGCCAATAGCTGCGGTCGACGCGCAGCCGTGTGAAGAGCGCCGCAAACCAGGGCACGTACAACACCAGCACGGCGACATTCGCCGCCACGAAACACCAAATCCGTTGGCGATTCCAGCGCGCGCGGCTTTCGAGTAGAAACGCGATGCCGATCCCCAGGAGCAGAAAGAACGCAAAATAGTGGGTATAGACCGCTGCGGTTGCCGCCACCACATAACCGGCCCACAGGCGCCAACCGGCCGGCTCGGCCGTCGCCGCCCGCACAAGCAGATAGCCGGCCAGCAGGCCAAGGGCAACCAACATCGCGTACATGCGTGCTTCCTGGCTGTAATAGACCAGCAGCGGATGCAGCGCCGTTAAGAGCGCAGCCAGCAGCGCGGCGGACCGTCGCCGTGTCAGGTTCAGGGCAAGCATGGCCAACAGCGGCACAGCCAGCACGCCAAAAAAGGCCGACGGCCAGCGCAGGCTCCATTCACTCCACCCCCCCAACCGGCCCCAGCCGGCGACGACATAGTAGTAGAGCGGTGGCTGGATGTCATTGGCCGTCCACTGGGTCAATTCGCCCAGGCCACGCTGGGTAATCGCGGCGGTGACCCCCTCGTCATACCAGAGGCTCTGGCTATCCAACAGCAAGACGCGCAGCGCAAAGGCCAAAAGCACGCAGGCCAACAGCGGAATGCGGTATGCGGTTGCGCGATCTCCTATCCGCATCTCAGGTCAGCCCCTCACGCTGGTCGCCCACACCCGGCGCGGCGCCCACGACCGGCGCGATGGGGTCCGGCAGCAAGACGCAAACACCAGCGGCCGCCAACTCACCCAGCGCCACCCATAAGCGCATGGCGATCGCGACAACGGTCACCGCACCGCCCCCCATGATCGGGGCAAGCAACAAGTAGAATGCACCCTCACGCACACCCAGCCCGCTTGGCGTGATCAGGCTGACCAGGCCGATGGCATAGGCAACCGGGTAGGTAGCCACCAGATGGGGTGCCAGACGCAGCATCTCAGCTTGTGAATAGGAATTGAGGGCAAATGCCAGCGCGGCAAACGACGACCCCCACAGCAGCCAATCGATCATCGTGAGCACCAGGATCACAATCAGTTCGCGCCGTGAGAGAGCGGCGGCAAGCGGCCGGCGATGCAGTTTGACCAGCATCCAGTTCACCACGTCGATCAGCCAGGAGGGCCGCACGACAAAAATGACGATCGGCGCCAGCCCGCCTGCCACCAGCCACGGCGTCCACGTCTGCAACAGGCCGGTGAGCAACCCCCAGTTGCCCGTCGACCAGAAATAGAGCGCCGCAATCGGGGTGGCGGCCAGCAGCGTCATCAATTGGTAGAGTGCCACGCTCGTCAACGTCGCTTCCGGCGCAATCCCGCGCCGTTGACACATCAGCGTCATCGAGAGCGGCTGCCAGATATTGCCCGGGACATACCGCACAATTGCACTCAGAAACCAGACGCGCGCGGCGGGCCAGTAGGCCAGCCCGCCGCTGACCACCCGCAGCAGCCGGCGCCACACCTGGATTTCCAGCGCCCAGGACGCCACCACAAAGCCGGCCGACAGCGCAAGCCAGCCGGGATTCAGTTGCCATTCGTGTTGACTCAACTCCTGCCACTGGCTGCGCAACAAGAGCACAATAAACAAGAGGGCCAAGGCCACAAAGAACGGCTGTAACTTCTGCAAAACGCGCACGATGGCCTGTTCACATTCCTGACCGGCCACTGGGCCACGCCCTCACGTGGGCAGAGCCGGCCGTCGTCAACTCGAACATGGGGGAAAATTCCATCCCTTCAGCGTACCACGGCGGCGACGCTTTTCTGAAATCGGCGGTCTGGATTCGTAAGTCATCGCCGCCGGCGTGACGCGGGGAACCGACGCGCTCCGCCGCAGTCGAGGTGCGCTTGACGCTCCACTCCTCGAAAATTGAACCGTTGGCCTGCTTTGACAAAAACAGCCAAGAAACTTACAATAAGTGTATAGTTGACACTAGACCCATCTCTTCCAGACTGGCACAATGGAGTGCGAGGCCGCCCGTGAGTCATCCAACACCCTCTCCCGCTGTCCAAGCCTATAGCTACACGCACTCGCGCCCGGCGGTGACGGTCGACATGATCTTGTTTGCTTTTCAACACGACCAGTTGACCGTATTGCTCATTCGCCGTGCCCACGACCCTTACCAAGGCAAGTGGGCCCTGCCCGGCGGCTTTGTCGGCGAAAGCGAGGATCTCGATCACGCCGCCGCGCGCGAACTCAAAGAGGAAACCAACGTTGCTAACGTCTATCTGGAGCAACTCTACACCTTTGGGGATCCCGGCCGTGACCCACGCACGCGCGTCATCACCGTCGCCTACTTCGCCTTGCTCAGCGCCGATGAGGTAGCCCAGCAGCGCATCCGCAGCGGCAGCGACGCCGGCGACGCACGCTGGTGGAATATCTACGAGTTGCCCGAACTGGCCTTTGACCACCAACAGATTCTGGAGTACGCGCTGCAACGGTTGCGCTGGAAGCTGGAATGGACCGCCTTAGGCTTTCTGCTCTTACCGCACGAGTTCACCTTGTCGGAGCTACAGCGGGTCTACGAGACGGTGCTCAACGAACCGCTCGACAAACGCAATTTTCGGCGCAAGATCCTCGCCGCCGATGTGCTGGAGGAAACCGGCAACATGCGTGCCGGCGATCACCGTCCCGCCAAGCTCTACCGCTTTAGCGCCAAAGCCATCGAGATGGAGCAAGCCCGGCGCCGCTTCCCGTAATCACGAACTACCTGTCATCGGCGCTTCCTCGACCACCGTCTCCCCCCGCCTCCGCACGTAAACGGCAAACACCCCTGTGCCCACCAGCGTCAGCGCGGCGCCGCCGAGAAACAGGGCTGTGTAGCCGTAGGTTACGATGACGTAGCCGCCCACGAGCGCGATCAACGAAAAGCTGAGACCGGCCGCCATCTCGTTGGCGCCATTCATGATCGAACGCAGGCGGTCCGGCGTGCGCTCCATCAGATAGACATAGAACGCCGGGTACCGCATCGACGTAAATGACATCAGGCCGATAAAGCCCAGCCCGGCAATGCCGGGCTGCGGCACCAAGGCCAGCGGCAGCAGGCTAAACGCGGCGACGGTCGAAGCAAAGACTGCCGTGGCGCCATAGCCAAAACGGCGACTCAACGACGGGCCGAGCAAAGCGGCCGGCACCGCCACCAAGCGTGCCGTCGCCGCGATCAGCCCGATTTGTGCTGTCGCCACCATCAGTTGATTGTCCATATAGACGTTGAAAAACGTGGCGCCGGCGCCGACCCCCGCCACCTGCAGAAAACGAACGACCGCCATAAATGCGATCAGGCCGTAGGCGGTGACCAGGCCCGGCGCGCCGCCGGCCGATGCCCGCATTTCAACCGGCTGGTCTTCTTCCGCATCGCGCGTCTGCAGCACCACCCACAGCGCCAAAAACAGTATCACGCTGCACAGGACGAGCGGCACACGATACGGGCCGGGCGCCATCAACGTCACCCCCACCATCCCCGCCACCACGGCAGGCAGAAAGCCGCCCACCAGCCCACCCGCAAAAGAAGCAATCGAATTCACCGCCGACTGCATGGCAAAGACGTTGCCGCGCGCCGGCGCGCGTGTGGCCCGCAACAAGTATGGACCCGAATTCACATAATAGAGCGATAGCCCCCCATAGGCGATCAGAAAGCTGGCCATGATCCACAGTGCGCGCCATGCCGAGGGCACACTGTCGGACAGCGGCACGGCAACGCTGCCACTCGCCGCCACCGTGATGCCGATAATCATGATGCGGCGCGCGCCCCAGCGTGTGCCCAGCCACCCGGCCGTCAGGCTGCCCACGGCAAAGACCAGGTTCGCCACCGCATTCACCTGGCCGACAAACTCCGGGCCGAAATTCAGGCGCAGCAGATAAAGGTTAAAAATCACTGAATAGATGCCGCCATCGATGGAAAAACCCATGAGGGCAGAATTGGTCAACAGCAGGCGTACATTGCGGTGCGAACCGCGAAACGCCTGCACGTACGCGGCAATCATGCTGTCGCTCCTGTGGGGTGGCTGTGAAAAACAACCTACCATTTGTACCGCACAACGATCCACGCGTCAAAATGACGGGAAGTTGGCGCAGCGTGGATGACAAAAAAGCCCGCATGCCTTCTAGGGCGAAGGATGGCCAAATCTATCCGACATTTGTCCCATGCGCTGGCGCCCATGCTTCGCTATAATCTGAATGTGGCGACCAATATTTGTCATTTTGCAGTCGACGCCAGCCTGGGCGCAACTTTTGCGCTTGGAACACGTCACGATCTAAGAATAGATATTGTATTGTTGTACGCCGCGCCGTGCATCTGGAATTTCGCATCAGAGCAGCAAGGATAAACCACAATGACAATTCATCGATTCGCTCACAAATCATTTGAAGAAATCGCGCAAAGCGGTGTCGCCACGAGGTTTTCTTACGCTGTAACGATCCAGCGACGTCGGTCGCCCGTGGTGCAGATTGGAGTCCTTTGCTTCATCCTCCTCGTGCTGCTGCTGCTTTCGCCTCCTACACCGGCCGCGGCGCAGGGCTGCACGAATACCGTCGTCGTCACCAGCACCCTCGACAGCGCGGCCGGCTCGCTGCGCCAGGCAATTATCGACGTCTGCCCGGGTGGAACGGTCACCTTTGACCCCGCGCTCACCCCCAGCGTGCCCGCCACGATCACGCTGGCAAGCCAGCTCGAGCTGACACAGAGTCTCACGATCAGCGGGCCTGGCGCCAGCCTATTGGCCGTCAGCGGCAATTTCGTGGGGCGCGTCTTCCAGGTGGACAACAATGTGGAGAGCACTCTGGACGGCCTCACCATCCAAGACGGCATCGCCACCGGCAGCATCAATGGCGGGGGTATCCACAACAGCGGCATGCTGACCGTGAGCAACAGCGTCGTCTACAACAACATGAGCGACTTGCATGGCGGCGGTATCTACAATGAGATCAGCGCGCTGCTGACCGTAATCGGCAGCACTGTCTACAGCAATTCATCTCCTGCCAATGGCTCCGGCGGCGGCATTGCCAACAACGGTACGCTGGTGATCACCGGCAGCATCTTCTCCGGCAACGCCGCCATCAACGGCGGCGGCATTGCCAACAGCAATGTGCTGACGATCACCGCCAGCGCCCTGTCCGACAACGTCGCCAACAGCAGCAGCACGCTGACCGCCAGCAACGTCGCCGGCATCGCCGCGACATCGGGCAACGGCGGCGGTCTTTACAACAGCGGCGCAGTATGGGACAGCAACGACACTTTCTTCGAGAACATCGCGCAGGAAGGTGGCGGCATCTATAATGACATTGGCGGCGCACTGAAGGTGAGCAACAGCACCGTCTATAACAACACGAGCGGACTCAACGGCGGCGGCATCTACAATGACTCCGGCGGCACGCTCACGGTGATCGGCAGCAATATCTACAGCAATACGTCCCCCGCCGTTGGCGATGGCGGCGGCATTTACAACAGCGGCACGCTGACAATGTCCGCCAGCGCCATCGCCGGCAATGCGGCCGGCGATGGCGCCGCCCTCGCCAACGCCGGCACGCTGACGGTGACCACCAGCACCCTCGCTGGCAACACCGCCAGCGACTTCGGCGGTGGCATCTACAACATTGGCAGGGTGTGGCATCTCGACAACATCTTCACCGGCAATGCAGCCCAAGACGGCGGCGCCATCTACAACGACGACGTCGGCTCACTGAGCGTGATTGGTTGTATCATCACCGCCAATGTTGCCGCCGACCCCTCAGCCACCGACAGTAGCGGCGGCGGTGTTGCCAACCGGGGTACGCTGGTGGTGACGGGCAGCGAAGTTTACAGCAACACGGCCGAAAATGTTGTCGGCGTCGGGAACTGGGGTGGTGGCGGCATCGCGAACTGGGGCACGCTGACAATCAGCAACAGCACCGTCTATAGCAATACGACCCCCAACATGGGCGGCGGTATTTTTAGCAACAGTGGCGCCGCTTTGACGGTGACCGACAGCGCCATCCACAACAACTCGGCCCAAAACGGCGGTGGTCTCTTCAACGGTGGCAGCGGCACGCTGATGATGAATGGCGCCAGCCCCATCTATAGCAACTCGGCCACCAATCAGGGGGGCGGCATCTACAACAACAGCGGTGCAACGTTGGCGGTGGCCAGCGGCGCCATTTACAGCAACACGGCCGTCAATCAAGGCGGCGCGATCTTGAACAACAGCGCGGCGACGCTGGAAATGAATGCCATCACCCTTGCTAACAACGCAGCGACCGGCCCCAACGCCGGTGGCGGTGGCATCGCCAACGCCGGCCTGCTGGTGGTGACCGGCAGCACGTTTTACAGCAACGCCGCCACCCTGAACGGTGGTAGCATCTACAGCATCGGGGTGATGACGGCAACCGACAGTAGCTTCCACGGCAACGCAGCCGCCTTCGGCGGCGCGATCAATAACGCCGGCACACTGACCGCGATCAACAGCCCGACCTATGACAACGTTGCCACCAATCAGGGAGGCGGCATCTTGAACGACAACGCGGCAACGTTGACGATGATCGCCAGCGCCCTTGCCGGCAACATGGCTACCGGCCCCGATAGCAGTGGCGGCGGCATCGCCAACGCCGGCCTGCTCGTGGTGACCGACAGCACGTTCCACAGTAACTCCGCCACCTTGAATGGTGGCAGCGTTTACAGCAGCGGTACGCTGACGGCGACCAATAGTAGCTTCTACAGCAGCACGGCCGCCTTCGGTGGCGGGATCAACAATGCTGGCACGCTGAGCGCGAGCGGCAGCGCCATCCATGACAACCTGGCCCCAATCGGCGGCGGCATCTACAACCTTGGCGCCTTGGTGCTGGCCAGCAGCACCGTCTACAGCCAGGCTGCCCAAACGGGTGGCGGCATCTACAACGCTGGCAACGGCGCGCTGATGATGGTCGGCAGCACTGTCTTTAGCAACACAGCCGAGACCAATGGTGGCGGCATCTACAACAATAGCGGCACGATAGCGATCAGCGGCAACAGCGCCATCTATGACAACGCGGCTGCCCTCGCCGGTGGGGGACTCTACAGCGGGGGCACACTGACGATAGACACCAGCAGCGTCTATCGCAATACCGCCCCAAACGGCGGCGGCATTGCCAACCTTGGCACGCTGACGTTGAACGGCAGCAGTGTCTACAACCACTCCGCACAAACCGGCGGCGGCATCTTCAACGATGGCAGCGGCACGCTCGCCGTAAACAGCAATAGCGCGGTCTATGACAACGCGGCGGCCAACGTGGGTGGCGGTCTCTACAACAAAATCGGCGGCGTGGCGGCGATCAACAGCAGTTCTTTGACCGGCAACTCGGCGGTAGCGGGCGACGGCGGCGGCATCTACAACGCTGGCACGCTGACAGCCGTCGACAGCATCCTCTCCGGCAACGCGGCGGCAGCGGGTGACGGCGGCGCCATCGCCAATAACAGTGTGCTGACGGTGGATAACACCCACGTCGACGACAACCAGGCATTCGGCCACAGCGGCGGTATCTATAACAATACCGGCGCTGCGCTGACGGTGATCAGCAGCACCCTCTCCGGCAACTTGGCGGCGACGGGCGACGGTGGCGGCCTCTACAACGCGGGCATAGTGACCGTCGTCGACAGCAGCATCTCCGGCAACGTGGCGGCTGCCGGCAACGGCGGCGCCATCGCCAACGGCGGTGTGCTGGCAGTCGATCAGACCAACGTCAACGACAACCGGGCAGCGGGCGCGAGCGGCGGCATCCATAACAAGGCCGGCGCCGCCCTGACCGTGGTCGGTAGCACCCTCTCCGCCAACCTGGCGGCCGCGGGCAACGGCGGCGCCATCGACAACGGCGGCATGGTGACCGTCACCGCCAGCATCATCGCCGGCAATGCCGCCCCCCTGGGCGACGGCGGCGGCATCCATAACAGCGCTGGCGCCGTGTTGAAGATGATCGGCAGCACTCTCTCCGGGCATATAGCGCCAACCGGCAGCGGCGGCGGTCTCCACAACGAAGGCACGGGCATGCTCACCGACAGTATCATCTCCGGCAACTCGACCACCACAGCCAACGGCGGCGGCATCTACAACACCGGCACGCTGGCGTTGGCCGGCAATGTCGTCTATGACAACGTGGCGATCTACGGCGCCGGCATCTTCAATCTGGGTGTGCTCACACTGTCGGGCGATTCGGTCGATAGCAACCTGGCCAACAAGGCCGGCGGCGGTGTCTACAACCAAAACACGGCGACGGTCACCGACAGCACCCTCTTCGGCAACGGCGCCGGCATCAACAAGAGCGACGCGCTGACCATAACGAGCAGGATCCTCGACAGCAACGCTTCGGCCACCGGCGAAGGCGGCAGCATCTACAACACCGGCATGCTGACCCTCTCCGCCAGCACCATCGAACACAACTATGCCGGCCGCGTCGGCAGCGGCATCTACAACAGCGGTGCGCTGGTGGTCAACAACAGCACCTTTTTCGGCAATTTGACCCTGGGCAGCGGCGCCGCCCTCTACAACATCGGCGCACCGAGCACCAGCGTGGCGGCGCCCATGAACAATACAGGCGATCGCGCCAATGCTGGCACGGTGCGCGTCAACAACAGCACGATCGCCGGCAACGCAGCCACCGGTGCGAATGGCGGCGCCGGGCTCGACAACGGCGCCGGCGCAACGCTACAGTTGCTCAATACGATCGTTGCCAACAACACGGCCGGCGGCGACTGCCGGAACAGCGGCGTCATCGCCATCAACAGCCACAACCTCGTGGGCGACGGCTCTTGCGCTGAAGGAGGCGTCCACTTCTTAACCGGCGACCCGCAACTAGGCCCGCTAACGGACAACGGCGGCCCGACAAAGACCATGTCGCTCTCCCCCAGTTCACCGGCATTCGGCGCTGCCGACGGACCCACATGCCTGGCAACAGACCAGCGCGGCGTTTCTCGCGCACTGGGCATCGGCTGCGACATCGGCGCATTTGAGGCGCCCATCCTCTTCCTGCCCATAGCGCGACGCTGAGCGCAGCAAAGCCGGGGGCGAGGTGCGATTTACCCGCCCCCGGCTTTGCCACTATCACCGGCAAACCAGACTTCGCGCGATTTCTCCGCTTGACAACCCCATCGTCCTCATGATCGATGCCCTGCAGCGCCATGCACACGCCATTGCACCCCTGCTCAAGCACGATTATTCCTCCGTGAACGCAATCCGGCCACCGGCTATGCCGCGTTACAGCTACAACCACTCGAATATGTGGCGGCGTTTGGCGCCGGCCCCGTCCGTGCTACGGCGGCGGACATACAAGTGGAGACGGCCCGCTCTATGCAAACGCAGCAGTTCAGTGCCGATCCCCGCCTGAATGGTGTCAGGTTTGGTTTCTACGAGCACCGATTTCGCGCAGCGCGCCGGCGATTACACCGGCACCTATTTTTTGAACAACCGGCACGGGCAGAGCACGGTCGAGAAGTTCCTCTTCTTGACGGACGCAGTGGCGATCAGCCCAACCGACGATGGCCGGCTCAGCGTTGCCACGGGCGGCACAGGCCGTTCGTTCACCGAGACCGCACCCGACCTGTTCGTGCGCGCCGATGGTCAGGATTCCCTTGTCTTCCATCGCGGTGAAATTGGGCAGGTCACCGGCGCGTCCCTAAACAGCCGTGCCGTCTTCACGCTGGAGCGGCGTTCTTGGTACGAATCGCCGTCTATTGCGTTTCCTGTGCTGAGCGGGAAGGGCATCGTCTTGTTGGCCGGGCTGGTCATCAATGGGTTGCTGCTTTGGCGCGGCAGAAACAGCCGTCCTTCGGCGGTCGTTGCCCTAGGCCGGTGGAGTGCGGTGGTCATGCCTCTGTTGAACCTGGCATTTATCGCCGGCTTTGTGTTGCTGCTGCCAACCATGTTTCTCAGTTTTCCAGGTACAACGGTGCGGCTTGTCCTATTGCTGCCAGTGGTCGCGGCCGCGCTCACGCTTGTGCTGGCGGGTGTCACGCTGACGGATTGGCTTCACGGGGCAGGTACGCGGTTCATCCGCCTCCAATACACCGTGTTGGTCCTGGCCGGCACGCTTTTCGCTGTGGTACTGCACACATGGAACTTGCTCGGCTGGCAGATCTAGAAACCTGCGGAGCTAGCACGCTTTCTGTCTTGGTGACTGACCAGCACGGCGCTACTCACTTTAAGCACCGCCCCCTAGCTGTGCTATAGTGGTTCAGAAAAATAATCAAACGGATATTTTGCTGAACCACTATAGAAGCTCAGGTATGGAACTTACCGTTATCCGCACAGCCGATTTGACCCCACCGCAGCACGCTGCGGTGGTTAATCTATGCTCGGCGGTCTTTGAGGTCAACTACCAGGAATACCTGGACAACCTGGGACCCGGCACACACGTGCTTGGGTACGAAGACCACTATCTGATCAGCCACGCGATGTGGATCACACGCTGGCTGCACCCCGGCGATCTTCCCCTGCTGAAAACTGCCTACGTTGAAGGGGTTGTCACGGAGTTTCGCTATCGGCACCGTGGGCATGGTACGGCGGTGATGGCACGCATGGCGAGCGAGATTCTAGACTTCGCGTTGGCCGCGCTCGCCACAGGCAAACCCGGCTTCTATGCGCGCCTGGACTGGGAACCCTGGCTTGGCCCTACCTTTGTCCGCACCGGCACCGGTCTTCTCCCCGCAATGGACGATGGCGTGATGGTGTTACGTCTGCCGCAGACACCGCCACTCGACACCCATTGGCCCCTCTCTTGTGAGTGGCGAAACGGTGAGATCTGGTAACCACTTTGTAAGCTACCTACCCGAATTTGCCGCCGCATGCGCACACTATGGGTTGTTGGCCAATGCTGACGAGCCATCGGCTGCGGTGAGGTGCATGGCGTTTTCTTGATTCGACAGGAGGGACTTGATGGCCTTGAATAGCCGAAGCAGCGGGAAACGCGAACGACCGAGCTTCAAAAACCTGGGACGCGCGATCCGCTTCCTGGGTCACTACCGCAACATCACGATCATGGCGTACGTCGCGCTGTTTCTCGCCACTGGGGCCCAGTTGATGGTGCCGCAGATGGTGCAGAACATCCTCGACGCCGTACAACGTGGCCTGGTGGCACAGCAAGTCGCTCTGCAACCGGCAGCCGTGCAGGCAGAGGCGCTCGCCAAAGCCGGCATGACAGCCGAGCAATTGCAGCAAACCCTGGCCAATCCACTGACACCCGTTTACTGGGCGATCGGTCTGATCCTGGTCTTTTCCGTGATTCGCGGGCTCTTTTCTTTTGCCCAGTCCTATATGTCGGAAAAAGCAGGTCAGAGTGTGGCCTTTGACTTCCGCAACGAGCTATTTGCCAAGATTCAGCGCCTCTCTTTCTCCTATCACGACAAGAATCGCACGGGCCAGTTGATGATCCGCGCCACCGACGACGTCGAGAAGGTGCGTCTCTTCATCGGTCAAGGCCTGTTGATGGCGGTACAGGCCATCGTGCTGCTCACCGGCGCCTTGATCTTGCTGCTGCTCACAAACTTCCAGCTTACGCTGGTCGTATTGCCGATCCTGCCGCTTGCACTGGGCATCTTCATCCTCTTTGGCTCGATCAGCCAGCCGCTCTTTATCAAGGTTCAGGTCAAATTGTCGGCGCTCAATACCGTCTTGCAGGAAAACCTTGCCGGTATCAAGGTCGTCAAAGCCTTTGCCTCCGAAGCGCGCGAAGATGCACGCTTCGACAAGGCAGCCGAGGCACTGATGGACCAGCAGATCAGCGTGCAACGTATCTTCAGTTTTCTCTTCCCCGTTGTCTTCCTGATCGCCAATCTGGGGCAGGCTGCCGTGCTCTATTTCGGCGGTGCACAGATCATCCACGGCACATTGACGCTGGGCGAATGGCAGAAGTTCAGTCTGTATCTGGTCTTTGTCTTCTTTCCCTTGGGCCAACTTGGCTTCATTATCTCGCAAATGAGTCAAGCCGCCGCCAGCGCCAACCGCGTCTACGAGATCCTGGATGCCAAGAACGACGTGGTGGACAAGCCCGGCGCGATTTTTCTGCCGAAGGTCCAGGGCAAAGTCGAGTTTGACAAAGTCAGCTTCCGCTATTTTGGCAGCACGGAGCCGGTGCTCAACAGCATCAGCTTTGAGGCGGAGCCGGGACAGACCGTGGCCATTTTGGGCGCCACCGGCTCCGGCAAAAGCAGCGTGATCAACCTGATTCCGCGCTTCTACGACGTGACGGGCGGGCGCATCCTGATCGATGGTCACGATATCCGCGACGTCACCATCGAGTCGTTGCGCCGGCAGATCGGCATCGTATTGCAAGAAACCAACCTTTTCACCGGCACAATTCGCGACAATATCGCTTTTGGGCGCCCCGATGCTTCCGATGCAGAGGTCCTCGCTGCCGCCAAGGCCGCCGCCGCCGACGAATTCATCATGAGTTTCCCTCACGGCTACGACACATCCGTCGGCGAGCGCGGTGCGACTTTGAGCGGTGGCCAAAAGCAGCGTCTGGCCATCGCACGTGCCCTCCTGCTCAACCCGCGCATCCTGATCCTGGACGATTCGACGAGCAGCGTGGACGTGCAAACCGAAGTGACCATTCAGCGTGCGCTCGACCGGCTCATGAAGGGGCGCACCAGCTTCGTCATCGCCCAACGTATCAGCACGGTGCTCAGCGCCGACAATATTATCGTGTTGGACAAGGGCCGCATTGCCGCCGCTGGCAAGCATGCCGATCTGATGGAAACCAGCGAGATTTACGCCGAGATCTACCGCAGCCAGCTCGTGGAAGACCCCACTGGGCTGGGCGAGTTGGACGCGATCGAAGTCGATTTTGTATAAGAGTGCCCGAAGGAGTAAACGACTATGATGGGTTCACCCCGCGGGTTGCTAGAACAGGAAACCCGCAAACCACGCAGCCTCAGCAAAACCCTGGGGCGCCTGGTTGGCTACTTCAAGCCCTATTGGCTTGTGCTGATTGGCGTCTTGTTCTTGATGGTGCTCAACGCCTGGACACAGGTGATCACGCCGGAGTTGATCGGCCAGTCGGTCGACTGCTACCTGACCCCTGGGGTACTCAGCCAGGCCCAGGTCGATATCGCCGCACAACCACAGTCCAGCCAGGCGCCGGCGCCCACCCCAATCCAACCGACGAATGCCAGCAAAAACTGTTCGCTCGGTGCGCCCCCGGCCGGTTCGGCGCCAGAGGCCTATGTGGCCGGGCTCCTGCGGCTGGTGCTCGTCCTCGTCGGCATCTATGCCGTGGGCGCTGCTACGGGCGGATTGATGTTCTTTCTGATGGGCTGGACGGGCCAACATGTGCTGCGCCGCCTGCAGACTGAGGTCTTCGACCACCTGCACGAACTGTCACTTGGCTACTACAGCAAGCACGAAAGCGGCGACTTGATGAGCCGCATTACCAACGACACGAGCACGATCCAGCAAGCCCTTGGCTTTGCCCTGGTGCAGGTGCTGAGCGGTAGTTTGCTGATCGTGTGGATGGCGTGGACTATGATCTCGCTCAACTGGGCCTATGCGCTTTTGAGCCTGCTGGTGGTGCCGCTGATGGCCGTGGCGACGGTTTGGTTCAGCGGCCAGGCACGACGCGCCTTCCGCCGCACACGCAAAGAGATCGGCAACGTCAACGCCGAGTTGGAAGAGAGCATCTCCGGTGTGCGTGAGGCGCAGGCCTTTAGCCGGGAGGACGCCAATATTGAAAACTTCCGCGTCAGCAACGCGGCTAACCGGGACGCCAACGTGAAGGCCGTGGCCTATACCGCAGCGTTGGCGCCCACGCTCGAAGCACTGGGGTACGTGGCGATTGCAATCGTGGCGGGTATCGGCGGCATCTATATGCTGCAAGGCTGGGCGCTGGGCGGCGAAGTCGTCTCCTTGGGCCTGATGATCGCCTTTATCGGCTATGTGCAACGCTTCAACCAGCCGATCGCGCAGATTGCGGTGCTGTGGACCAATATCCAGAGCGCCATCGCCGGGTCCGAGCGCATCTTCGAGCTGCTAGACGAGATACCGGACATTCAAGAAAAGTTCGACGCCAAGCCCATGCCCAAGATCACGGGTCGCGTCGTCTTCGACCACGTGCGCGCCGAATACAAAAAAGGCGAACCCGTGCTAAACGATCTCAGCCTGATCGCTGAACCGGGCCAGACCATTGCGATTGTCGGCCCAACCGGCGCCGGCAAGACAACGCTGGTCAACCTGCTGCCGCGCTTTTACGACGTGACCGGCGGCAGTGTCACCATCGACGGCGTCGATGTGCGCGACGTCAAACTGGAATCGCTGCGCAAACAGATCGGCGTTGTGCTGCAGGACAGTTTTCTGTTTAGCGACACCGTCACCAACAACATCCGCTATGGCCGCCCGGAAGCATCCGAAGAAGAAGTGATCGCGGCCGCCCAACTGGCGCGCGCGCATGAATTCATCGAGAAACTACCCGACGGATACGATACAGTGTTGGGCGAGCGCGGCGCCGGCCTGAGCCAGGGCCAACGCCAACTCCTCTCCATCGCCCGTGCGGCTTTGGCCAGCCCGCGCCTCCTCATCCTCGACGAAGCCACGAGTAGTGTCGACACGCGTACCGAACGCCAAATCCAGGCCGCGCTTGACCAACTTCTGGAAGGCCGCACGAGTTTCGTCATCGCCCACCGCCTGAGCACCATCCGCAACGCCGACCAGGTGCTGGTCGTCGTCAAAGGTGAAATTGTCGAACGCGGCACCCACGCGGTGCTACTCGAACAACAGGGCTTCTACTACGACCTCTACATGAGCCAATTCAAACGCCAGGAGCAAGTGACCCAAGCCACCCCCAAAACCAACGGCACTGGCCCCGTGGCCCTGCAAGCAGCCTAAGCGCCTTCAGCGCCGTGTCTGTCAGAGCTTAGGCGCGTGCTCCCTGACGGTCGCGGCTCTGACAGACTGCTTCCTCAATTGTCGATTGTCACCGGCACGCAATATTCGTCGTAGTTCAGACCGTCGCGCACCACACGCAGGCGCAGCACGTGGTCGCCATTTGGGTAAAGCGTCGTATCCCACGCGAACAACGCGGCTGGTAAAGGTACGGGAGTCTCGCCCAGCGCCAGGAAAGTCTCCTCCGACCCGTTGATCAACAAGTCGAGCTGCCATTTGCGGAATGCCGGATGCGCGGCCACACCCTGCACGCTGACCAATCCCTTGACCTTGGCCTCACGCTTGGGAGCCGTAATCCCGTTGTTGTCCGGCAGCGCAGCGGCTTCGGCACCCCTTGGCGCCGCCCCGCCCTTGGCCGTCTCTGGCGCCGGCGCAACCGGTGGCAGGCTGGGCGCACCTTCGCGACAAAGCGCAGCAAAGGTGTACCCCTGCTCCGCCAGACGGGGAAGGATCATCTCCAGGGCGGCGACCGTCTGGCTGCGATCGCCGCCGCCATCATGCAGCACAACAATCCCGCCCGGCGTAGCACGCTTGATCACCGCGTCGGCAATCGCAGCGGCCCCTGGCCGCGTCCAATCGCGCGGATCAATTGTCCACAAGACGACTGCATAGCCCAGTTCCGCAGCGTTGGCGCGCACCGCCTTGCTCACGGCGCCGTAGGGCGGGCGCAGACAGCCGTGATCCAGATCGCCCAGCACTTGCGCGGTGTTGACGACTTCGTTCCGAAAGCGATCCTTTCCCAATGCCGGCAGCGATGGGTGATTATACGTGTGATTGGCAACGCCATGGCCGGCGTCCACCATGGCGCGCAGCAACTCTGTCTGGCCGGCCGCCTGGCGCCCCACCACAAAAAAGGTCGCCTTGGCATTGGTGCGCGCCAGCACATCCAATATCGACTGCGTGTAAGACGAAGGGCCGTCATCAAAGGTGAGATAGATCACTTTGGGTGGTTCTGGCGGCGCCACCGGATCTTGCGCATGTAGATGGCCGCCTGGCCAGCCAATGACAAGGGCCGACAACAAGAGCAGCATGACGGTCGGGCGCACAGCAGGTCGATGGGGACGGTCGCAGGGCGGCATAAGCAGTCGCTTGTTTGTGTCTGAGTTGGCGTTTTCTCTATTGTATACGCGAACCAATGCGAGGGTTCCATACGTTTTCCTATTGTACCATGATATAATCAGCCCCAGTTTCCGGAACCGGCCACTGGCCAACCCGCACTGCTCATGTCGAATCTACCGATTTGGTCGCCCAGGCATCCCGCCCTGCAAAGTCTTCTGACAGCGTTGTCAAGTGAAGCCACGCCGCTCTTCGTCGTCGGTGGGGCTGTGCGCGACCATTTGCTGGGCCGGCAGACGGCGCAAACCGACCTGGACGTGGCGGTCGAGCATTCTGCCTTGTCGATAGCCCGTCGCGTGGCCGACCGCTTGGGGTGGGCGTTCTACCCGCTGGATACAGAGCGCGACGTGGCACGCCTGATCTTTACCGCTGCGACTCCGCCTCTGGTATGTGATGTCGCCGCCATGCGCGGCGGCACGATCGACAGTGACTTGCGCGCCCGCGATTTTACGGTCAACGCCATGGCGGTGGAGTGGCAAGGACGCCGCGCCGTGCGTTTGGTCGACTCGCTGGGTGGCTATGCTGATTTGGAACACCGTCTTTTGCGGCGCGTGTCGCCAGCCAGCCTGGCCGAGGATCCGGTGCGCCTGTTACGCGCCGTACGCTTCGTCGTACAGCTCGACTTTGTGATTGAAGAGGATACGCTCCAGCAACTCTTGCGCATGAGCAACACGATCAAGCTGGCCAGTGCCGAGCGGATTCGCGACGAACTCTGGAAAATGCTGCTCACGGCGACGCCCGCACGCGCCATTGACCTACTGAACCAGCATGGCCTCTTGCGCCCGGTGCTGCCCGAAATCGCCGAACTGATTGGGGTGACGCAAAGCGCTCCCCACGTGCTGGATGTGTACCACCACACCTTGCTCGCCGTCAGTTTTATCCAGCACTTTCGCGCCTGGTTGAAAGGGGAAGAAGTACCCGACGAAAGTCCCGCATCCAGGCTGTGGCAGCAGAGGCTCGAGCCATTTCGCTTTCACCTGCGCCAACACTTTATGCAGGCCATCACCGCCGAACGCATGCGCGTGGATTGGCTGGTGTGGCATGCCTTGTGGCATGACGTGGGCAAGCCCACGACACGCACCGCCGAGGAAACACCCGACGGAGGAATACGCTATCGCTTTTTGGGCCATGAAGAAGCCGGCGCCAAATTGATGGCGGCGCGCCTCGAAGAGTTGCGGTTTGGCCGCCACGAAATTGCGCTGGCCGAAACGGTCTTGCTTGCCCACATGCGGCCCCACAACTTGCAGGCATCATTTGCGGCAGCGCCGCTCAGCCAGCGCGCCTGCTATCGCTTTTTCCGCGATATTGGTGGACGGCAAATGGATCAACGGGAAGGCGTCGATGTTGTGTTGCTGGCCCTGGCCGACTACCAAGCGATCTTTGCGGCGCCAATCCCGGTTGATTGGGAAGGCTACTTGCACCATGCCGTTGAACTGCTTGATTATGCCTTCAATGCCCAAGGGTTGGAACAAGTGCGCCATCCGTTGGTGGACGGCCATAGGGTGATGCAAGCCTTCAACCTGACGCCAGGCCGCCAGATTGGTACCTTGCTCGACCACCTGCAGGAGGCGCAAGCCGCCGGCGAGATCACGACACCCGACGAGGCACTGGCGTTGGCCGCTACCTGGCTCCAGGACGAAAGAGACTGACGCCGCATGGATGCTAGGATCTGTCCGTATCTCGGTACGCTGGACGCCAACAATCGCCGCGAGGCGGCGCTTGTGTTTCCCAGCTTTGAAAATCAATGTCTGGTCAGCGGCGCGGCCGAGTTGATCATGCTTGGCGATCAGGCCAGCTACTGTCTTTCCGGTGGTTGCACTACCTGCCCGCGCTATGCTGCCACCGCACAAACGCCGGCTGATGCGGCGCACAGTTATGTGCCTTTTTTCGCAACGGCCGAGGATGCCTGGCAAACCGGCGGCCCTGGCGCCGGGGTGGTTGGTCTCGACAATCTGGACGCCTTCGACGCCGACAACAACCCACATACGGCCAACCGCAGGCGATGGGCGTGGGTCGGCGCCAGCCTGATCTTTCTGACTGTCCTGGCCTGCGGCAGCCTGACCACAGCCTACACCGGCTGGGAATGGGTTAGCCGCGAATATTCGGCCAATCTTGACGCGGGGCGCGTCAACACCCTGACGGCCGGATCCGCGCCAGCGGCGCCGGCTGTCTACGTGGTCATGACCGCCACACCGCTGGCCGCGACGGCGCCGCCCACCGTCCCTGTGGTGATGCCAGGCAACCTCGCCGCAGCAACTGACCCGACTTCAATTGCCGTTTTCCCGGCAGCCGTGACGCCTACGCCGATCGTCCTCGACCCCAATGCCGCGGCGGTCGCGCCGCCCATCAGCGCCGCACAAGGCGATGACGCCGCGCCGCTGGTCGACGTCCAGTTGCTGGTGCCAACGCGCCGGCCGACACCGGTCTTCGATCTGCCAACGTCGACGCCTTTGCCGCTTGCACCGTCGGAAACGCCCAGCCTTACCCCGGCACCGCTGGGCACCCCAGTGCTCGTGTTCGGTCCGGACAAAAAGGAACTGGCCAAGGGCGAATGTACACTCGTGCGCTGGAATGTCCAGAATGTGCGTGAGGTATACTACGAAAACTTGCCCATGAACGGCCAGGGTGAACGCGAGGAATGCCTCAACGACCACAACGAGACCTATACGTTGATGGTGGTGCTCGGCAACGGCCAGTCCCAGGTAATTACGACGACCGTTACCTACCTGCCGCCCACCCCCACCATCACACCGACACCCAGCTTCACACCTGAACCGCAGTACACGCCCACCTGGACGCCGGCGCCACCCACCGCTACCCCCGCGCCCGCCATCTTTTACGCCACCAACCTGGCGGTCAACGGCAGCGACAGCATTGCCTGTGCCCCGGGTCAGAGTTGCGAGGTCGGTCTGCTCGTCACCAATGGCGGCGAGGCTGTCGACAATCTGAGCGTGCGTCTGGTCACGCCAGGACCATTTGCCGTGCAGGTGTGCCGGCCTGACGGCGTTTGTGGCGCCGACTACGTGCCGATCAACAGCGTAGGACCGGGCAATACTGCCTTTGTGACCGCACGCTTCACGGTTCCTGGCGACGCCGTGGCGCAGACGACTGGTGGTTTTGGCTTCCAAGCGTTTAGTGAAGGGTCGGGTCGCGCCGTGTCCTCCAGCGTCATTACGATCAATGTGACGGTCCCGTGACGACCCATGCGTGAACAAGAAGAATCCCTTCTCAACCGGATCCGCAAGTCCGTCCTGCGCGTCGGGGAAACCCCAACACGCAGCACCGCACCGGCGCCGATCCAGGAAGTCAACGCGCGCGATTCCGTGCGCAAGCTGGCGCGCAGCCGTGTCAGCGCAATTCTGCGTCAGTTACGTGCGGCACACGCCTATTCCTATGAGCACGTCCGCGAAGAAACGGGGCTGTCGCAACAATTGCTCTACGACTTGGAATACAAAGAGCGACGCCTGACCCTGGATGAGTTGACGGCGTTGGCCCACTGCTACGGGGTCAGCGTCAACGATATCCTGGGCATCGATCTGGAACAGTGACGCAATGAGCGAGCCAACACCGCGCCTGGAAATCCAGGTGGCCGTGACCAAAATCAACAAATATGCCGTGTCCGAAAGCGGCGACACGGTGGAAATCGTGGAACGTCCGCACGGCGGGTTAAGCATCGTCGTGGCGGACGGGCAGCGCAGCGGCAAAAGCGCCAAGGCGATCAGCAACATCGTCGTGCGCAAGGCGATCAGCTTGCTGGCCGAAGGCGTGCGCGACGGCGCCGCGGCCCGCGCAACCCACGACTATTTGCAAATGGAACGCAGCGGCAAGGTCAGTGCCGAACTCACCATTGTGAGCGTGGACCTGGTCACCCAAACACTCGTGGTCAGCCGCAACTCCCGCTGCCCAAGTTTGCTGCGGCGCGGGCTGGAATTTGCCTGGTTGGACACGCCGGCGGAAGCAGTCGGTATCCACCGCAATACCAAACCAGCCATCAGCGAGGTGCCACTGCAGGCGCAATTGATGCTGGCGGTGTTCACAGACGGCGTATGGAGTGCGGGCGCCGTGAGCGGCAGTGTGATTGACCTGCCGGCCATTATCGTGGCAGCGGATCCAACCGGCGATTGCCCTGCGCAAGTGGTGGCAGATGCCATGCTGGATGCGGCGATGCGCCTCGACAACGGTCGCCCGCACGACGATGCCACGGTGCTGGTGATCAAGCTGCTGCCGCACGCCGATGATTCCGGCGTGCGCCGCCTGGTCGCCCGCTTCCCGATCTAGCCGGAGTCCACAACGAATGACGCCGAAACTGCCGATCATCAAAGTGGTAGGGGTCAGCGCCAGCGGCAAATCAACGTTGGTGCAGGCACTGCGCGCGGCCGGTTACGACGCTCGCTCGGTCAGCCAGGAACACGCGCATGTGCCGGATCTGTGGCTCAAATTCGACGTGCCGCGCGTGCTGATCTATCTGGACAATCATCTCGAAAGTCAACGCCGTCGCCGGCCCGATGTAACGTGGGATGACGCAACGCTGGCGCAGGAACGGGAACGCCTGCGCCATGCACAGGCCGAAGCTGACCTGCGCATTCACACGGCAGAACTGACCGCCGAACAAGTACGCGACATGGTGCTGGCTTATCTCAAAGCGAATCGCATCCGGCATGCCAGCGATCCCTTGACGGTCGCTACGGCTACCGGCGCTCCCCATGCCAAGCCCAACCGGCGAGCACGCTAGGTCGTCGCGCCTGAGCCGGCCGATAATTCGGGCTGGCGCGGGCCTTCCACCCATACTGCGCCGTCGGACCAGTTTTCTTCTTTCCAGATCGGCACAACGGCCTTGAGGCGTTCGATCGCATAGCGGCAAGCCTCAAAGCAGCCGTCGCCACGGTGCGGTGTCGCCACGGCAATCAGCACACTCGGTTCACCGATCTCAAGCCGACCGGTGCGGTGGAGAATGCTGATGGCCTCAACCTTGGGCCATTGCTGCACGATCTCGGCGCCAATGCGCGCCAACAGGGCTTCGGCCATTTCCGTATAGGCTTCGTAGTTCAAGAAGTCTGTGCCGCGCACACCCTCTGCGGTGACCGTTTCACCGCGTACGACGCCGGCAAAGGTCGCAATTGCGCCACAACTTGGCCGGCTGACGCGTGCCGCGATGTCGTCGAGCGACAAAGGGCGATCGGTGATTTCAAAAAACTTCGTCATGCCTCAGCGCCTCCCGAAACCGGTGGAAAGATCGCCAATTCATCGCCGTCGCGCAACACATGCACGCCGCGTGCATATTCCTGGTTCACGGCGATATAGATCGTCCGCGTGGCGACGGTCAACTGCGGGTACTGCCGGTCCAGTTCAGCCAGTGCCGCAGCAACCGTCGCACCCTCCGGCAATTCCAGCGACTGCTTGGCCCAGCCCGCAAGCTGACGTAGGGTCGCAAACAAACGTACGGTCACTTGCATCTCAATCCTCCACGCGTCCATCCTTCAGGTCATCCTGCTCGCTTACACTCGCGGCTCTGACGGAGCCACGCACGTCTGTATGTGGGTCAGGGCCGCTGCCAATCACCTGATTTGCCGCCGTGCTTTTCGAGCAGGTGAACGTTGGTAATAGTCATCGTCTTTTCAAGCGCCTTGGCCATATCGTAGATCGTCAATGCCGCCACCGTCACCGCGGTGAGCGCCTCCATCTCGACCCCCGTCTGCCCGTTACAACGCACAGAGGCGGTGATAATGACACAACTACGCCGTTCGTCGATTGCAAACTCCACCCCCACCTTGCTTAGCAAAAGGGTGTGGCACAGCGGGATTAGTTCAGGCGTGCGCTTGGCGGCCATGATGCCGGCAATGCGCGCGGCAGCCAACACATCGCCCTTGGGCACAGCACCGTCACGAATCGCCGCCAGCGTGGCGGGCTGCATGGTGACTTCGCCCTGCGCCACCGCCATGCGCGTGGTCACGGCCTTATCACTCACATCCACCATGGTCGCATGACCACGCTCGTCAAGATGTGTCAGATTCGACATGCCCGGTTCCCGTCCTTGCCCTAAAGGCTGCTCAAAGGTCGCCAATCAACAACGCCGTCACGATTGCCCCCGCCGGCAGCACACCGGCGGACTGGGGTAATTCCAGCAGGGCATTGACCGATCGCATACTGAGCAGGCGGCTGCTGGCTTGGTTGCCCGTGCTGATAGCCAGGAAACCACCGGCGCCCCCGTTGAGATCGCGATCCCAACGCAAGCTGGCTCGATGATACTCCGGCCGGTAGGGGTCGAGTACCAGCGCCTGGCCCAGATGTGCCTGCACACGCCGCAGTGTTGGGTCAGTCCAGCCGGAAAGCCGGCGGATGGCTGGCACGCCAAGCAGATAGAAGGTGACGGCGCTCGACACCGGATTACCAGGCAGGCCAAAAACCAGGCGCCGTTTGCCACCGACGTCCACGGTGGCAAAGGTGCAGGGCTTGCCGGGCTTCATACGCAGCCGGCCAAAATGGACGGTGCCGGCCCGTTCCAACAATGGTTTGATAAAGTCCAGATTCCCCATCGACACGCCGCCCGAGGTGAGCAGTACTTCGGCCCGCTGCAAGCCAAAGTGCACCCGCTCCGCCAGTTCGGCCTGGCTGTCGCCGGCGATCCCCAGATCAATCACGTCGCCGCCAGCCGCGGTGACGGCGGCGATGAGCAGGGCGCGATTACTATCGCGGATCTGGCCCGGGCCCGGCAGGGTGCCCGGCTCAACTAGTTCGTCGCCGCTCGACAACACCGCTACACGCGGGCGGGGATAAACCTGCACCGTCGTGGCGCCTACCGTAGCCAGCAGACCAAGTTCAGCAGCACCCAGCAGCGCACCGGCCGGCAACACGACATCGCCGGCCGCGACGTCATAGCCAACTGGCCGGACGTCAGCGCCGGTGTGCACCGCAATCCGCACGCGAACGTACGGCTTGCCGGCGCGAGCGTCAAGGCGTTCGGTTTCTTCGACCATGACCACTGCGTCGGCGCCCACTGGCAACGGCGCGCCGGTTGTAATATAAGCAACCGTCCCGCCCTGCACGGCAAAGCCCGGCACACGGCCAGCCGTCGCCTCACCGACCACGGGAAAGTCGCCGGGGCCGTCGGCAGCGACCACGGCATACCCGTCCTTGACCGACGCGCGGAAAGGCGGCAGCGGTTCGCGCGCGGCAACTGGGGTCGCCAACACGCGTCCCAGCGCATTGGCCAGCGGCGTTGCAACCGGCACTAACGGCGCCGCCTGGGCCAGCACGATCGCCAGCGCGTCGTCGACACTCACAAGTGAATAGTTCGAATCAGGCATAAGCACGCGACAGCAGTTCAATCGCCAGATTTTCAGCCGGCATGACCCCAACGACACCCGGGGCATGCGTCAGTGCGGCCGCAGCTTCTGGCGTGCATTGCACGAAGAGCAGATTGAACGCAGTCGCTTCCCCCACCGATCGGACGGCGTCACCGAGGCCCGCGTATGCGATCCAGGTTTCAAGTTGCCGGCGCTGCTGGTCGGCATTCTCACGCAGCCGCCGGTAGCGTTCACCACGGTGGCTGCGCGTCAACGCAGCCGGCGATGGTTGTTCGATCTCCACTAATACGTTGACCCATTCTGGCCCGGAGGAGGCCTGATCGGCACGAACAGTTGGCGAACGATTCATAGCATTGCCTCCTGCAAAAAACGTGCAAGCCCGGCGCCGGCCCGATCTGCCGGCGCATCTAGCGGCAGCGCTGTTTGCACCAGACGCTGCCAAAGTGCGCGACCCTGCCAATGCGGATTCTGCGATGCAACCAGGGCGGCGATGCCGGTGGCATAAGGGGCAGCCATGCTGGTGCCGCTCATGCTCCGATAGATGCTGCGATTCTCGATAGTCCGTTCGAAACTCGACAACACATTCACCCCATAACCAGCTACGTTGGGTTCTATCTCACTCGTCAGCAGGGACTTGCCGCCGCCGCTGAACTCAGCGACCTTGAGATCCCAGTCGACGGCGCCCACCGACAATGTGTCGGCAAAATAGGCCGGTGCGCGCACCGAACCCGGGCCTTCGTTGCCAACCGCCACCACCGGCAACACCCGAAAATCATCGACCAAGGTGGTCAGGATCTGTTGAAACGCCATCACGGCATTTGCAAACCCCACTCGATCCAACGACGTACGCGTAAAGCCCAACGACATGTTCACGATCACCGGCTTATCGAGGTTGGCGTCTTCCTCAAACATGGAAAGCACCCAGTTTAGCGCCACAACCACGCGCTCCAAACTCGTCCTGAGCGTTTCGCTTTCGAGCACGGCCGCAACCATCAACTCGGCGTCGGGCGCCACGCCAATGTTCCGGCCACCAATGATGCCACACACATGAGTGCCGTGTCCATCCACATCAAACCCGCGACAGGTGCGCACAGGCCCGCTCTTTGGGTCCAGCGGGATGTAGCGAAAATCGATCACCTTGCCGCGAAACTCGGTATGGTCGGCGTCGATGCCGGTGTCCAACACACAGACGCGCACGCCTTTCCCGGTCAGCCCAGCCTGCCGCGCCTGCGCGATACCGCTCGCCGGCGGCCATTCGGTCGCGCGCTTGGGGAGACGCTGATAGGTTTGCCCACGGAAGGGCGTAGGCAGTGACAGTTCAAGATCCGGCACAATCAGGTAGTCATCTTCCAATAAGGTACGCGCCTGGCGCGCCAACCTGGCGTCGACGGTCTCCACCACAAAGGCGTCAAGGTAAGCAAGCGACCAGAAACTATTGGCGCCGTCCACCAGCTCAGCGCAGGGATCCAATGGTTTTAACCCCAGCGCGACCAGTTGATCCTCCTCCGGCCCCTCTTGGGCAGACAGCACCAATGCCGCACGCGTTTCCTCCACGGTCGTCAGTGGTTGTTGCAATTTTTGGCCGTGCGAGGCACGGCGCAAAGCGATGAACTTGCTAGCCATCAACGGTTGCCTCAGCGATGCTCGGTGGCGCGCCACAGAATCGGCGCCTGCTTCTATTGTGCCACACGCGCGCCCCAGGTTCAAGCCCATCGCGCAAGACAAACCGGCTTTCCGGGCATTACCTAGGTTTTCCTGTACGATTTGTGGCCATGCCAACGAGTTTCACACGTTCACTGCGTCGCTATCTTGCACGGGGGACTGAGGTGTGCTACTATCCTCCATGTAGCGAGTTGTTGGCCGGAGCACCGGCAGACGATGACGCTCCCGGAGTCTAGTTTTTTGGTGCAAAAGTGGGCGATCCCCACTTTTGTTGTTGTAGGGGGAAAGAAACTCATTCTCGCCAAAGTGTGCTGGGAGAGTACAACTGAATATGTCTAAAGCATTAATTGCCGGCATCAACCAAGTTGCCACAGATAAGGGTCTCGACCGCGAAATCATTTTTGAGGCGATTGAGGCATCGCTGGTCTCTGCCTACAAACGGAATTTTGGGGCGATGGCCAATGTCTCGGCCGAAGTGGATCGGACGACGGGCGAAATGCGCGTCTTGACCGAACGCGAAGTCGTCGACGAGGTCGTCAACCTACGGACTGAGATCACCGAAGCGGATGCGCGCCGCTACGTACCCACCGCTCAGATGGGAGACGTGGTCAGGGTGCCCGACACCCCGTCGACCTTCGGTCGCATTGCCGCACAAACAGCCAAGCAGGTCATTCTGCAGCGCATTCGCGAGGCAGAACGCGATACGGTTTTTGAGAATTTCGCGCACAAAGTCGGCGAGGTGATCACCGCGCAGGTGCGCAGCATCGACGCGCTTTCGGGCGCCGTGTCGCTGATGCTTGACGAGAAATACGAATGCCTGATGATGAAGGAAGACCAGATCGGGCCGGAAAAGCTGCGTCGCGGCGACTATGTCAAAGTCTATGTGGTCGATGTTCATAAGAGCACGCGCGGCCCGGTGATCAAGATCAGTCGCACCCATCGCAATTTGCTGCGCCGGCTTATGGAGATGGAAATCCCCGAAGTCCGTGACGGCATTGTCGAAATCAAGTCGATTGCACGCGAACCCGGCGCGCGCAGCAAGGCCGCCGTTGTCGCCACCGTGTCCGGGGTCGATCCGGTGGGGAGTTGCGTGGGCATGCGCGGGTTGCGCATTCAGAATATCGTCAACGAACTGGCCGGCGAGAAGATCGACGTCATCGAATGGAACAGTGACGCCGCCTCCTACATCCAGAATGCGCTCAGCCCCGCCAAGGTGCAAACGGTGCTGCTGGACGACAGCAGCCCGATCAAGACGGCGACGGTCATCGTGCCGGACCGGCAACTGAGTTTGGCGATCGGCAAAGAAGGACAAAACGCCCGCCTGGCAGCCAAGTTGACTGGGTGGCGTATCGATATCAAGAGTGAGAGCGAAGCACGCGACGAAGGCATCGACCGTGTCGTCATGGATCGTGCCCAGCAGATGGCCGCCAAGGCGACCGAAGATTTGCTGGCCAAAGCGGAACGCATCTTGCGTCGCGAGGACGAAACACCGGACGACAAACTCTGGCAGGCGGCCCAAGCCCTACGCGGCACGGAATCGTTGGCTTCGGAACGCCCAGAAATGCTGCCCGTCGACTTCAAGTCCTTTGAAGAGTTGATGGAGGGCATCGAAGACACCGCCGCGCCCAGGAGTTTTGGCGAAGCTGCCTTCGACGACCAAGAGAGCGAGAAAGGTCTGCCTGGCGGTGTCAAGGTTGAGGCCGAGTGGCCCCCGGTGGTCGACAAGGCCCCAGTTGCGCCGATTTCCGAACCGGCGTTTACGGCCGAGGAGATCACGCCCGCCGGCGCCGACGTGTTGCCCGAAGTCATTACCGCCGATATGTTGCGCGCCCGCATGGCCATCCGCAAGGGGGCCGGCGCACAGATTGATGTGCCGGCAGAATTGCTCGTGGGTCTTGACAGCGAGGAACTAGAGGCCGACGAGGAATGGATCGACGAAGCCAATCCCAAGGCCGGTAAGAAGAAGAAGGACAAGGCCAAACAGCCGGCGGCCAAGCCAGGCAAGACCGAGAAAAAGAAAGCACCCAAAAAGCGGTGGGCGCAAGACGAAGAGGAAGAGTACCGCTTTTAGGGCATGGCAAAGCAACCACGTGGCCCCAAACCCAAGCATGTCCCGCAGCGGACGTGCATCGCTTGCCGGCAGGTCGCTGGCAAGCGGGGTCTGGTTCGCCTGGTGCGCACAGAGCAAGGGGTGGAGGTCGACCTGTCCGGCAAAAAAGCCGGGCGCGGCGCGTATCTTCACCCCTTACAGAAGTGCTGGGAAATTGGGATCAAGGGTAACCGGATCGAACAGGCGTTGCGCACCAAGCTGACGCCGGTAAACCGTAATGCCCTGCAGGAGTATGCGCAATCGTTGCCGGAAGCTGATGTCGAGGCTGATGAGGCGCCCACAGGAGGAAACCGATGAGCAGTTGACGCAATTGGCGTGCACCCATTCGGTTCCTTCCTCGGTTCTCACCGCTTCGGCCCCGGACGACTCACCTACTCTACGGTTCGTCTGCATATGTGCTTTTTGTCCAAATATGCCTGATGGTTGGCAGCGCCGTGCGTTGTGCAAGGCAAGTAGTACGCGCCGCAGCGCGGCTGACCTGGCTTCTGGTCGGAGAATTTGTTTCAAGGAGGTCTACAAATGGCCACAAATCAGAAATCGTCCAAGGGACGTGGGCCGGCGCCGGCAAGAGGCGGCGGTGGCGGTGGCGGCAATCGCCCGCAGCAAGGCGGCGGTAATCGCCCGCAGCAGGGTGGCGGGAATCGTCCCCCCGCCCCGAAGTCGTCGGCCAGAAGCGAGGAACCCCGCCCAAATGGCGGCCCAGTGGTCAAGGCGCCCCTGCCAAAAGAGGTCACCGTCGAAGCCGCGATTACGGTGCGCGACCTGGCGACGCTCATGCAGCGCAGTCCGATCGACCTGATCAAAATCCTGATGCAATACGGGATTATGGCGCCGATCACGCACACGATCGACCATGAGACAGCGGTCATTCTGGGCGAAGAACTAGGCGTGGCGGTGAAATGGCCGGTGACGGAGAAATCCGAACAGGCTGAAGACGAAGTGGCCGAAGGATCGCCGGAAAAAGCGCCGACAGGGTCCAAGGTCCGCCAAACCGTGGCGGCCCAGGACACCAAGAACATGGTGGAACGGCCGCCGGTCGTCGCTGTGCTTGGCCACGTCGACCACGGCAAAACGACGCTGCTCGACCGCGTGCGTCACACCGACGTGGCCAGCGGGGAGGCCGGTGGCATCACGCAACGCACAGGCGCCTACCAGGTGACGATCAACGAGAAGAAGATCACCTTCCTGGATACGCCGGGTCACGAAGCCTTTACGGCCATGCGGGCGCGCGGGGCCCAGGTGACCGACATCGTCGTGTTGGTGGTGGCGGCCGACGACGGCGTCATGCCGCAGACCAAAGAGGCGATCAGCCACGCCCGCGCCGCCGGCGTGCCGATCATCGTCGCCATCAACAAGATCGACAAGTCAAATGCCAACCCGCAGCGCGTGATGGACGAATTGGCGCAAGAAGGGCTGCAACCCGAGACCTGGGGTGGCGACACCATCATGGTCGAGATGAGCGCGCTCACCAACCTTGGCGTCGATGACCTGCTGGACAACATCTTGGTGTTGTCCGAGGTCGAGCAATTTCGGGCCAACCCCAAAGGTGAATGCATCGGCACCGTGATCGAGTCAGAGCTTGACAAGTTGCGCGGCGTCACGGCCACGCTGCTTGTCCAGAACGGCACCTTGCACCGCGGCGACACCCTTGTGGTAGGCAAGACCTGGGGTCGCATCAAGGCGATGTTTGATTATGAAGGCAAGCCGTTGCAGGAAGCCAGCCCGAGCACGCCCACCGTCATCCTCGGTCTACAGGAAGTACCCAACGCCGGTGATGTCTTCCAGCGTGTGATGAATGACAAGGAAGCGCGGCGCATCGCCGAGCAGCGCAAGTTGGCCGCCGCCGTTGCTTCACAAGAGCCGGCCAAGCCGCATATGACGCTGGAAGACTTCTTCGCGCGCATGCAAGGCGTTGAGGGCAAGACGCTCAACTTGATCGTGCGTGCCGACATGCAAGGCACGCTCGAACCCGTCGTCAACAGCCTCAACGAGCTGACGAACGACGAAGTTGCCGTCAAGATTCTGCAGGCGAGCACCGGCGACATCTCCGAATCCGACGTGATGTTGGCAGAGGCGAGCGAGGCGGTCATCATTGGCTTTAGCGTGGGCATCGACAAGTCTGCCCAGGTGCGTGCCGAGCAGTCCGGGGTCGAAATCCGTCATTACAACATCATCTACAAGATGATCGAGGATATCGAAGATGCCATGAAGGGCATGCTCGAGCCGATCTACAAGGAAGTGGTGGTTGGCCACGCCACCGTGCTGCAACTCTTCAAGCTGCGCAAAGGTGTCGTCTCCGGCTGCATGGTCAACGACGGCATCGTCAAGCGCGGCGCCCTGGCCAAGGTTCTGCGGGCCGGTCAAGAGATTGCCGGCGGCAGTGGCCGTGTCGAGCAACTGCGTCGCTTCACCGAAGACGTGGCCGAAGTGCGCTCCGGCTTCGAATGCGGCATCAACCTGGGGCCGGCCGACGAGATGATCAAAGAGGGCGATGTCATCGAATTGAGTGAAAAGCAGCGTATCCGGTAATATGAAACAGGAAGCGTGGATTGTGGTCTGTTCCACGCTTCCCGTTTCCGTTCAGCGTTTGTCGAGTATCCCGCCTATGTCTAGCGAAATCCGCCAACAACGAGTGGCCGAGTTGCTCTTCGAAGAACTCACCATTATGGTCTCGGGCGAGCTGAGCGATCCACGCGTCAGCCTGGCCGAAATTATCAAGGTCGACATCAGCAAGGATCTGCGCAACGCGAAGGTCTATGTGCATCATGGCGACGAGAGTGTGCCGCGGCGCGACTTCTTGAAAGGGCTACAGCACGCGACGCCCTGGCTGCGCGGGCAATTGGCGCTGCGCTGCGGGCTGCGCGTGGTGCCGGAGCTCTATTTCAGCTACGACGATGCGCCGGAACGAATCGCGCGGGTCGACGAATTGTTACGCCAGATAGCCAGCGAGCGAGCCGCCAATCCCCCCAAGATCGACGGCGACAGCCAACCGCCTGCCTGAAAGTCAGAAGAAGCCGTTCCAATGGAACGGCTTCTTCTTTGGCTGGTGTCCAACGCGCGGCTGAAGCAACGGGAACCACGGATGGAGCTCAGTCTGCAGACGTCACGGCACCTGCCGTTGGGGTCGGCGTTAAGACTGGCGTTGGAACGAGGGCTGGCGTTGGAAATGGGGCTGGCGTTATGATTACGACTGGCGTTGTGACTGGCACAGCCTCGGCGGGTGGCGGAAAGGGGGTTGGCGGCAAGGGGAGAAAGAGGTCACTCTTTTGCGCGCTTGGCAGATAGTGCTGGTGCGCATATTCACTGATCGTCAACTGGTAGCGCGCGTTGGGGCCGTAGTTGGCACCCCAATAGCCGCCGCCGATATTCTCGACGCTGAGATAGTAAACACCGCTCTTTTCTGCCTGCCATGCAATCGACGAATCAGGTCTCGACACGGCACTCCCCAATGACCCGGACGCGGGATCACCGTCGTGGTACGTAATGGGGGTATGTCCATCGGGGCCGTAGAGCCACACAACGGTGTCGACGGTGACAGTCGAGGTCAACGACTCCGCGGTTTCAATCACGTATTCATTACCGGCTACGGCTTCAAACGAAATCCAGTCCTGGTCGCCGCTCACGTGAAACGAATAGACCTGGTATTCACCAAACGGGCCAAACGGCTTGGCCGCGGCGGCCGAGTCATCCGGCTCGTAGATGTCCGAACCATTGCACTCCAGTCGATCCGGGTTCGCCATACAAGTTTCAGCCCAATCCGCAAAGCTGCTGACCCGGGTAAACACATCGTACCGGCTAAAACTGATGCATCCAGAGGGGCCAAAGCTGACGATGCCGATCTGAAGCCATTGGCCCGTGCTATCCTGCACCATCAGCGGGCCGCCACTGTCACCATAGCAGGCGCCCTTGACCAGCTTTGGATACCCGGCGCAGATCATCTCGTTTGTGATAACACCGTACATGGCCGCGTTGCACACGTCATGCGCGACGAGCGGGATAGCCACCTCGCGTAAGGCGTCTGGGTACATCCCAGTTTCGGTTCTCCCCCAGCCCGTCACCGTCGCGCGCAGAAAGGACATTTCGTCGCTTCCCTCGGCCAGATGGTACAGAGAGATCGGCGTTTCTGTCACGGCCTGGGACAGGCGGAGCAGAGCGAGGTCGTTTTCTAAGGTATACGGATCCCACGCCGGATGCACGATGACCAGATCGGGATGGACGATCCTGCCCGAATCCGAGAGGCGGTGTGCGCCGACGAGCACGGTAAGGAACTCCTCGTTGACAACATCGGTACAGTGGGCCGCCGTGAGCACCCAGTTCGGCGCGACCAACGTACCACCGCAGAACTGGCCATCATAGGTATTGTCCGCGAATTGTTTGACGAGCCCCACCTGCCACGGCCAGGCGCCCGGTTCTGCCTCCCGCCCCCCAATAATGTCCGGGCTGTCAGACTGGTCGGGACTGGCGCCGGTAACGCCGACGCCGTCGTCGGATTGCGCCCGCGCCACGACGGCAAAAGCCAACATAAGACCAGAGATCAACAGGGCCACAAACGAGACGGTTATTAGACTACGCGAAATTCGGTGCTGAACTGCGAACACGATGGACCCCCTGTCATGCTTCAGTTTCGGGTTGAAAACTCACTTCGGCGGCCAATATGACCGATGGCGCCATGATAGCGACAATGGGGTGGACCATAGCCATCACCAGTTGGGAAGCGCGCCAATCACCGTACAACTCACTGTACATGCAATCATTCGCTTCGTGCAAATGAATTGACATGCACCACCTCGCTCGCTATACTGGGGTTATACAGTATTCAATTTTTAAGTAATCATCTTCCAAGTACGCATGGGAGCGGCGAGCGATAGCGCCCAACCCGCCTTGGCCGCCCAATTTGTGGCACTTGTGCAGTCACCCCAAGGCCAGCAGGTGCCGGAAAAATATGGATTCATCCCTATCCGTCCAGAGTAATGCAGACCCAATCGCGACCACACGACAGGACAGGATTGGCGCAGCGAGGCAAACAGCGGTGACCAAACGCCGGTGGGAGTTGCCGCTTGCCGCGGCGCCACTGCTGGTTTTCCTGGCATTGCCGCTGCTGGCGCTTGGCCTGCGGCTGGATTTTGCCACGCTGGACAAAAACCTGACCAGCCCCATCGTCGTGCGGGCCATGACCCTCAGCCTCACCACGGGGACAGTGGCGACGGTGGCCGTTGTGATCCTGGGCACCCCCTTGGCCTACCTGCTGGCACGACGCTCGTTCCGTGGGCGCGTGCTGGTAGACACCTTGGTGGATTTGCCGATGATCCTGCCGCCGGCCGTGGCCGGCGTGGCGCTCCTGCTGGTCTTCGGCCGACGCGGGTTGCTCGGCCCCACCTTCGAGTTCTTGGGCATTCAAATCGTCTTCACCCCGATTGCCGTGGTGCTGGCGCAGATGTTTGTCGCTTCTCCATTTTATGTCAAGTCTGCCGCGGCTGGTTTTGCTGAAATCGAACGCGAGTTGGAGCAGGCCGCCGCACTCGACGGTGCTACGCCGTGGAATGTCTTTCGCCACGTGACCGCAGCACTCGCGTGGCCGGCGCTCGTGGGCGGCGCCGTGATGACCTGGGCGCGGGCCCTCGGCGAGTTCGGCGCCACCGTTATCTTCGCCGGCAACTTCCCCGGTCGCACGCAGACCATGCCGCTGGCGATCTACCTGGGTTTCGAACGCGATCTGGACGTCGCCGTGACACTCGCCTTTATCCTGGTCGTTGTCTCCTTTTTTGTGCTGGTCTTGGTCAAATGGTTGCTCCGCCAACGCGCCACAGTCTGAGACTCTGCGTGCAGTGCCCACCTCCGTCCATCGATTCGGCTGCGACCTTACGCATTTGGTCATAGACTGCCGACAATTGGCCGATGCGCTCGCACGATAGTCAGCGCATTATAGAGGATAAGCAACCTGATTGATTCAGAGGAGACATCTATGCGTGGCAACAGAACGTCCAACCAGTGGCAGCGATGGTCGTCGTTGATCCTGGTGGTGATTGCGTTTGCGGGATTGTTCAGCGCAAGCCTTACCTTGCAAGCACAGGATGACAGTCCACTACCCCCCGATGGGGTGGCCAATCAGCTTTTTCTACCTGTCGTGAATCGCGGCGCAAGCGAGCCAGCCGGCAGTGACCTCATTGCGGGACAGTATATTGTCGTTTTGCATGAGCCAACGGTGCGCGCCGCACAGGGCAATGCGGAGAGTGCAGCCACCTTCGCCGACCGGGTGGCGCAAATCTATGGCGGCGAAATCCTCTACACCTACGACACCGCCCTCTCCGGCTTTGCAGCCACCCTGCCGCCTGAGGCAGTGAGTGCCCTAGAAACTGACCCCAATGTCGCTTACGTAGAACCAGACCGGGTCATGACGGCCATCGACACGCAGACACCGGTGACCTGGGGACTCGACCGGATCGACCAGCGCGCCCTGCCGATGGACGGCAGTTATCTCTACAATACCGCCGGCGCTGGCGTCCATGCCTACATTATCGACACGGGAATCCGTGCCACCCACCAGCAGTTTACCGGGCGCATCGGCGCTGGTGCGACGTTTGTTAGCGACGGTCAAGGCACAAACGACTGTAACGGTCATGGCACCCATGTCGCGGGCACGGTAGGCGGCAGCACGCACGGTGTGGCGAAACAAGTTACGCTACACGCCGTGCGTGTGTTGGGATGTACCGGTTCGGGCACCACGGCGGGCGTGATTGCCGGTATCAACTGGGTTGCGCAAAACAGAGTGTTGCCGGCGGTCGCCAACATGAGCCTCGGCGGCAGCCCTTCGGCGTCGCTGGACACCGCCGTCGCCAACGCCGTGACGCGGGGGATTGTGTTCGTCGTGGCGGCCGGCAACGAAAATGCCGATGCCTGCAACGCGTCGCCGGCACGCGCACCCACGGCGCTTACGGTGGGCGCCACGACAAGCACGGACAGCCGGGCCTCTTACTCGAACTATGGCGCCTGCCTGGATCTCTTCGCCCCTGGCTCCAGCATCACCTCGGCCTACAAGTCCAGCGACACGGCCATCGCCAGCATGAGCGGCACATCGATGGCTTCGCCGCATGTCGCCGGCGCCGCGGCCCTCTACCTGTCGGCCAATCCAAGCCAATCCCCGGCCCAGGTGGCAGAAGCGCTCATGAACCATGCGACGCCCGACAAAGTGAGCGACGCCCAAACGGGTTCGCCCAATCGCCTCCTGTACACCGCCTTTATCGGCAATGGATCGCCGCCCACGCCCACCCACACGCCGACGCCAACCGCCGTGCCAACGCAAACACCCACCGGAACGCCGCCGCCCGTGGTCGGGACGCCCACACCCACGGCGACGCCCAGTGACTGCAGCAATCTGCTAGCCAACCCCGGCTTCGAACAGGGTCGCGCGCTATGGAGCGAGAGTTCGGCGCGCGGCTATTCGCTGATCTGCACCAAGACGGGCTGCGGCAACGCCATCACCCCGCACACGGGCCTCTATGAGAGTTGGCTTGGCGGCGGCAACAACGAGACCGCCGAGTTGCGCCAGACCGTGGCATTGCCGGCCGGCCGGCCGGCCTATCTCACCTTCTGGCACCAGATCGGCTCAGCCGACTACTGCAACTACGACTACGCGTATGTGCGCATCATCGCCAGCGGCGTAACCACCACGCTCAAGACGTTCAAACTGTGCTTGCCGGCCAAGACCACCACATGGATCGCCAACCGCGTGGACATCAGCCGCTACGCCGGCAAGTCGGTCACCCTCATCTTCCGCGTCAAAACCGACGCCAGCATGGTCAGCAACTTCTTTGTGGACGACACCGCCGTGGTCAACAGCAACACGTGCGCCCTGACCTATGCGGTAGACGAAATAATGGCGGCCGCGGCCAACGAGCCAAGCACAGAATACGAGGGGGACGAGGACCTGGTGACCAGCGCGGAGGCAAAACCAGAGGCGCCGGCCGGGCCGGAGGAGTTTGGCCGGTAGCGGTGCCACGTAGGGCGATTTGGCAAATCGCCCTACAAGCGCCTGATGGAAACCTACGCCGCCTATGCCGAACACCTTCGGGTGTTGCGATCGTGGCGTTTTTTTTGTTGTCCTGTGGCGAGGCAGAAAGGAGCAACCATGGTGGCGCAAGCAGCGATGACCCAGTCCAGATGGTCATCCTCCGTTGAGGATGAAGTTATCTTGGGCAAACAAACGACCCGCACTTCGACACGCTGCATGAGGGAGGCTTTGATGGGATGTTGACGATGGAAGCGTGGTACAATGCCGTCGCTTGCAAGCTTTGCCACGTGCCACACCCAAGGAGTCGTCGCATGTCCATCGATAGCGCTCGCGCACAGCAAATCGAGAAAATCCGCTGCCTGCCCGCCCACATTCATCACCTGGTCGACGGTCTTACGCCGGCGCAGTTGACGACTCCGTTCCTGCCCGACGAATGGAGTGTAGCTCAGAATATCCACCATTTGGCCGACTCACATTGCAGCAGCTACATTCGGTGTAAACTCATCGTCACCGAGAGCAATCCGACCCTCAAGCCCTACGACCAGAATCAATGGGCGGCGCTCGTCGACGCCTCGGCGGCGGATGTCACCCCTTCACTGCTATGGCTGCAAGGCATGCACGCGCGTTGGGTGCATTTCTGGGAGACATTAAAAGATCAAGATTGGGAGCGGCCTGGCTTCCACCCGGAAAATGGAACAGTCACGCTGGCGGATCAACTCAAGCTCTACGCCGCGCATGGCGAGGGCCATATCGACCAAATCCGGCGCACGCTTGCCGCGCAATACAGCGCTCCGCCGACCAGCAAACCGGAACTGATGGCGCGCATCGACGAAACATGGGCCATGCTCAACCATCTGCTCAATCGGCTCAGTCCTGCGGACATGGAGGAGCCGGGACCGTCCGGCTGGTCGCCCAGGGTACAGTTGGCGCACATCACGGCCTGGGAAAGCCAACTCACCCTCAGCCATCTCGGTCAGGAGCCGTCCGCTGTCGCCTTGGGACTCGACCCGGTCGCCTACGCTGCCGCCGGCGGCGTCGATGCCGTCAACGCCCTGCTCTATGAACGACACCGCTGGCGACCACTGGCAGCCATCATGGTCGAAGCCCACACCATGCACGAACGGACGGTTGCCAAGCTTCACACACTCTCTTGGGAAGAGATCACCCTTCCCCTATTCCCAGATGATCCCGATCCACGGCCGCGCCTGGATTGGATTGCGGGCAACACGTATGAACATTACCTGGAACACTGGCTGCAAATCCCCGTGGTTTGAGCCTGGATGAATCGACACGACATCACCCACTATCGCTTGCTGAACCAAGAGATCGCCCGCGCCCAGCTCACAACGCCCACAGCATTAAGCAAAGCTGAAGAGTTGGGCGTCGCTAGTGCAGCCGAGCGTTACGGCCAATTCATGGGCATGCCCGTAAGTCTGGCCTGACCAGTGATTTGACGGGCGCTACCCGCCGACGCTCCCCCCAATCAACCGGCCAATGCCATAGGTAACCGCCGCCGCCGCCAAGCCAAAGAGCACTTGCCGGCCACCGGAGAAGAGCAGGCCGCGCCCGGTGAAGAGCGTGATGCCGGCGCCGATGCCAAATAGACCGATGGTGCTCAGGATCAGGCTGATGATGACTGCCGGCATACCGCTGAGCAGCATGAACGGAATCACCGGGATGATCGCACCGATGGAAAAGAGGATGAACGAGGTGATCGCCGCTTCCCACGCCGAACCGCCCAGTTCCTTGGGGTCGATGCCCAGTTCCTCACGCGTCAACGCCTCCAGCGCGCCGGCATGGTCGCCGATGATGCGATCGGCCATGTCTTTGGCCTTGGCGGCGTCCAACCCACGCGACTGGTAGATCAGCGCCAATTCCTCGGCCTCTTCTTGCGGATTGGCTTCGATCTCAGCGCGCTCGACGGCGATCTGCTTTTGATAGAGTTCGCGCGAACTCTGCACCGACAGCCATTCGCCCAACGCCATCGAGCAGGCGCCGGCCAGCAACCCGGCCAACCCCGTCACCAGGATCTGCGTGTTCGCCATCGCAGCGCCCGCCACACCCATCACCAAGCTCATATTGGAGACCAACCCGTCATTGGCGCCCAACACGGCGGCGCGCAACGCATTGCCGCCGCCGGCCTTGTGCCGGCCCTCAAGCTGCGCAATCGAGGCGCCCGCCAGCCCACCAGGCAGCGAACCCGTCACACGGCTCAAGACACGCGCATGCGAGTATTCGTCGCCGCTCATGGCTTCGGCGCCGGCTTCACTGGCGTACTTACCGGCGTCGCCCTGCTCGCGTGCGCTGATGCTAGGCAAAACGAACTCGACGCCAAAGCGCTTGGCCAACCAGATCGTGGTGTTTGTCCGCCAGGTCGGCTTGTAGGCCGGCACGGTGACCCCCTGCGCCTGCAGCTTGGCGGCCCACGAATCGGCATGCTTCTGCTCCACGGCCGCCAACCGCCGGTAGACCTCGCCCATGTTGGGGTCTTCTGCCAGTCCGGCCAGGGCTGTGTAGAGGGTGACGCCATCTAGCTCATCACGTAGATGTGCGAGCGCGCGGCTATGATCGGTGGCCATTGCAATCGTCTCCCTTAACGAATTGTGCGACTCGACGCGCGGGTCGTTTGGTTTACGTGCCGATACCCTCTCACCCCTTACCCGCTGCGCGCTGCGCCTCACAAGCCGCCATAAAGCTGTCCCAGATCCGCCGGTGCCCGTGCTCGAGTTCAAAATGGCGTTCCGGGTGCCACTGCACGCCGACGACCCACTGGTGCTGCCGGCTCTCGTAGGCTTCGACCAGCCACGGGTCGGGCGAGGCTACGGCTGCGGTCGCAAAGATCGGCGCCAGCGAACCGGCATCGACGCCCTGGTGGTGAAAGGTATTCACGGGCAATGTTGCTTGCTGGACAATCGTGCGAAGCTTGCTGCCTTCCTCGATCTTGACATCATGATAGTGCGTCGGGCCGCCTTCGGGCGTGCGATGGCCGTCAAAATGTTGCACCATGGCTCCGCCAGCCGCCACATTGAGCACCTGACAACCGCGGCAGATGGCGAACAACGGCATATCCGCTGCCAACGCCGCCTGTGCCAGGACAATCTCGAGTTCGTCGCGCTTCTCGTCGATCGTTTTCGGCTCGGCGCCGGCCAGATCCTGGCCAAAGTAGCGCGGGTTGACGTCGCCGCCACCCGACAGAATCAGGCCATCCAGAGAGCGTAGTATCTCGGGCGCAATCCGGCCGTGGCTGTCGGGGGCGTAGGTCGACCCATCGGGCAACTGCGCCGGCGCATCCGGTGCCAGAATGATCGCTTCGGCGCCATAGCCACGCACCATACTGACGTAATTGTGGGTGTTACGACTAACCCACTCGCTATTGCCATGCTTGGTCGTGATGCCAATCCACAGCGAGCGCTCGTCGCTGGACGCGTGCTCAGATTGGCCGTTTATTTGTGACATAGAGAGCAACCTCACTCAACAGAAATGAACTGCGCCATACCATGTTTGAAGAATCGAACAGAGCCCATCCGCAGACGACGCAGATTACGCAGATGGTGACTATTACTTTATAGTGAAGACTCGGTAAACCGCTAAATCTGCGATTGCCTGAACTGCCCTTTTCAACACGCATGTACCGGCTGCTACGAACCAATCCATGTCCAGTTCGACGATAATCCTCATCCTAATCATCTTGCTCGTCTTAGGGCTGCTGGCTGCCGCCATTTTTTTCTATGTCTACGGCTGGCTGATGCAGCGGCCAAACCCTAAACTCAACGGCCGAATCAAAGCGCCATTTCTTGACCAGCCGGTGGAGATTTTGCGTGACAAGCATGGGATCCCCCATCTCTACGCGCAGAGCGAAGCCGACCTCTTTCGCGCCCAAGGGTGGGTGCACGCGCAGGACCGCATGTGGCAGATGGAACAAAATCGGCGCAGCGCTGCCGGCCGCCTGGCCGAACTCTTTGGTGCACCTGCCCTGGATGCGGACCGCTTCTGCCGCATTATCGGCTTCCAGCGTGCGGCAGAAGCGGAGTTGGCGATGCTCGACGCCACGACACGTCAAACGCTCGATTGGTACGCGGCGGGAGTCAGTGCGTATATCGCCACCCACCCGGGTCGCCTCGCCGCCGAACTCAACTTGCTGCGCATCCGCCCGGCCGCGTGGAGCACGCTCGACACCTTGGCGTTTAGCAAAGCCATGGCTTGGAGCATGAGCCTCAACTGGGAAAGCGAGTTGACCCGCGTGCGGCTGCTGCAAGGGCTGGACCCGTACACGGCTGCCGACCTTGAACCCGATTATCCAGAGAAGAATCCCATCATCCTGGAAGGGGTCGGCAGCGAAGTCACGACACGCCTGCTGCACACCGCCGGGTTGCTGCTCAACCAATACGAAACCGTGCGCGAGTGGCTGGGCGGCGGCGAAGGCCAGGGCAGCAACAGTTGGGTGCTGGCGCCCAAGAACAGCCTAAACCGGCGCCCACTCCTCTGCGCCGACCCCCACCTGAGCGTGCAACTGCCCGGGTTGGTCTACGAGATGCACCTGATCTGCCCAACGGTTGAGGTCAGCGGCGCCACTCTTCCAGGCCTGCCGGGCGTGTTCATCGGCCACAATCAGGCCATCGCCTGGGGCATGACGAATGCGCTTGTCGACACGCAGGACCTTTTCATCGAGCGCCAGCATCCGACCAACCCGCTGCTCTTTGCCTACAACAACGTGTGGGAGCCCGCACAGGTGATCGAAGAGACCATCCACGTACGCCGCGGCCAGCCCCACGTCGAGAAGGTCGTGCTCACGCGCCACGGGCCGATCCTCAGCCACTTCCTGCGCACGGAAACAGGTGCGGATGCGCGCCAGGCGGCCGTGGCGGCGATCCCGCTGGCGTTGCAATGGACAGGCTATACACCGGGCCACACGCTGCGTGGCCTGTTGGCGCTGAACCGCGCCAGCACCTGGGAGGAGTTCAATGCGGCGTTGGGCGACTGGGCGGCGCCGGTGCAGAACGTCACCTTTGCCGATGTGCAGGGCAACATCGGCTTTACGATGGCGGGCCACATTCCCCAACGCACGCAGAATCTGGGCCTTCTGCCGGCGCCGGGGTGGACCGACGACAACGACTGGGGCGAGTTCATCCCCGCAATTGCCTTGCCCCATCTGTACAACCCCGAATCCGGCAAGCTCGTCACCGCTAACAACAAGCTTGCCGGCGACGACTATACGCATTTCCTGGGGGTGGAGTTCGACCCCGGCTGGCGCGCCGCGCGCATCGAAGAGGCGCTGGGGGAGAAGGATCGCCACACCCTGCGCGACATGGAGGAGATCCAGCAAGACAACCTGAGCAAATACGCACAAGCCTTTACCCCCTGGTTTACGCTCCTACGCAGCGAGGATCCGTGGGAAAAGACCGCGCTGCAATTGCTGCGCAAGTGGAATTGGCGCATGGACTCCGACAGCGCCGCCGCGCTCTGTTTTCACCACGTGCTGGCGCAGTTGATGGAGATGGTGTGGGGCGACAAACTCGGCGCGGCGCGGTCCGGCTATCTGGGCGTGAGCGGCATGCCCATCTTCCCCCTGCATGGCTTCAAGCTGCGCGCCGAGACCAGCCTGCTGGATCTGATCAACACCCACGAGGAGTCATTCTGGTACGCCGACGTCGCTGCCGGTCGCCAGCGGGTGCGCGACGAACTGCTGCAAGAAGCGCTGACCCAGGCGATGAAATCGATCCGCGCCATCCATGGCGACAGCAGCCTGCGCTGGGCCTGGGGTCGTGCCCACCAGGTGCGCTTTGCGCACGCCTTGGGCCGCGCCCGCTTTGTCGGAGGTTTTTTTGACCGTGGTCCCATTCCGGTCGGCGGCGACGGCACGACACCCAACCAGACGCGCGCACAAACACGCACGCCACCCGGTCTGGTGCAGATCATCCCGGCCTACCGCCAAATCTACGAAGTCGGCGCATGGGACCGCGCCGAGAGTGTGTTGGCCGGCGGCCAATCCGGCCACCCGCTGAGCCGGCTCTACGACGACCAGATCATGATGTGGCGCGAGGGGGTCTATCACCCGATGCCGTGGAGTAAAGAAGCCGTCGAGAAGCTCATGGAATATCGATTGATGCTGGTGCCTTGAGTGTCCACACAACGCGCCCCTGTTACACCGCCAACGCCGCCGCGCGCTAACCGGATGGTCGCGCTGCAGCATCGCGACTATCGCCTGGTCTGGATCGGCCAATTCATCTCCATCATCGGCACGCAGATGCAGATGGTGGCCATCAATTGGAATATCTTTCAGTTGCTGCGCGGCACCACGGCGTCGATCACGCTTTTTGGCCACACGCTGGCCCTCAGCCCCGAAGCGCTGGGGCTGGGTGGCGTCGGCTTGGCGCGCATCGTGCCGATTGCCATCTTTGCCTTGATCGGCGGCAACCTGGCCGACGTGCGCAACCGGCGTACGCTGCTGATCTGGACCAACTGCGCGGCCGCCCTCTTTGCCACCATCCTTGCCATCACCAGCTTTGCTCAGGTGCAAAGCGTGTGGGTAATCTACTTGCTGACCTCGCTGACTGCCGCCACCGCGGCGTTTGCGGGGCCAGCCTTCCAGTCCCTGGTGCCCAATCTCGTGCCAAAGGAGCACCTGACCAACGCCATCAGCCTCAATTCACTCTCGTTCCAGACGGCCACCATCGCCGGGCCGGCGCTGGCTGGGTTGGTCCTGGGCTTTGGCAGTGTGGGGTGGGTCTATGCGATCAACGCTGTGTCATTCCTCGTCATCATCGGCGCGCTGACGGCCCTACGCTACCGCGGACATGCCGCGGCGCGCGACACAGGTCTCAACTGGAAGGCGATTGTGGAGGGGTGGCGCTTTGTGCGCAGCACGCGCATCATCTGGGGCAGCATGATGGTCGATTTTGTGGCCACCTTCTTTAGTTCCGCCAACACGATGCTGCCACTGGTCGCCGGCCAAATCCTCGGCGTGGGCGCGCAAGGCTATGGCATCCTGGCCACAGCACAGGCGGCGGGGTCGCTGATCGCCGGCGCTACGCTCTCGCTGCGCAAAGACATCTACCGCCAGGGTGCGGTGCTCCTGGGCAGCGTGGCGATCTACGGTCTGGCCACGGCGCTCTTTGGGCTTTCCACCAGCTTTGTGCTCTCGTACGTATTGTTCGCATTGACCGGCGCCAGCGACACCGTTTCGACCGTCATCCGCCAAACGCTGCGCCAGGTGATGACGCCTGATCATCTGCGTGGGCGCATGACGGGCATCAACCAGATTTTCTTTATGGGTGGCCCGCAGTTGGGCGAGTTGGAGGCAGGGATCGTCGCTTCGTTGGCCGGGGTGCCCTTTGCCATCGTGAGCGGCGGCATCGCCACGATCCTGTTCACCGGCTATATCGCCTGGCACTACCCTCACCTGCGCCAGTACACCAGCGCTCACATGACGGCCGACCAAGCGGCAAGCGCAGGAACGCCTTAAAAGGAGAGCGTGCTCTACCGCAAAGAGCGCGCCGAGCGCAGAGGTCAGAAAGAAAATTCTCTTTGCGATCTTCGCGTTCTTTGCGGCAAAGCATGCGTCTCTCAAACCGTTTTTCGATGGGGTGATTCGATGCCTCTTTTGCATGGCACTTTTATCCGTCGCCAACTCACGGCCACACGCAATCAGTCGGCTGTGTTTGTGCTGTGCGTGGCCTTGTCGATGGTCACGCTGGTAGCCCTGCGCGGTTTTGGGGACAGTGTGGACAACGCCCTGACGCGCGATGCGCGCGCCCTGATCGCCAGCGACGTGCGCGTCGAATCGAACTATCCCTTCGCCCCCGAGCTGGACGCCGCCGCGCAACAGATGGCGGATGCCGGACGCGCCCAAACAGCGCGTACCTATGAGTTCTACTCGGTCGTGCGCCGGCCCGCCGAAGACGCCTCGCTGCTCTCCAACCTGAAGATCGTCGAACCAAGCTATCCGCTGTACGGCGCCGTGCAACTCGCCTCGGGGCGGCCACTGACCGACGTGCTGACACCCGGCAAGGCCGTGGCCGAGCAGGTGCTGCTTGACCGGCTCGGCGTGCAGGTGGGTGACGACCTGCGCGTAGGCGAAACGACGCTGTCGATTGCCGACGTCTTGCTGGCCGAACCAGACCGGCCGGTCAATTTCTTTGCCCTGGGCCCGCGCCTGCTGATCGGCAGCGCGGACCTCGACGCGCTGCAACTGATCAAGCCGGGCAGCCGCGTTGCCTACCGCTGGATGCTGCGCGCCGCCGACCCGGCCGATGTCGACCGCATCACAGCGGACCTGAGCACCGTGGCGGATACCGAACAAGTGCGCGTCGACAGTTTCCGCACCGCGCAGACCGGCGTCGAGCGCTTCTACCGCAACTTCCTATTCTTCCTGGCCCTGGTCGGCATCTTCACGTTGCTGCTGGCCGGCATCGGCATCCAGAGCTCACTCACGGCGTTTCTACGTGAGCGCTACACGACGATCGCCATCGTCAAAACCCTCGGCGCCACCAGCCGCTTTGTCTCAGCCAACTTCTACCTGGTTGTGCTCATGCTGGGCGCCATCGGTGCGTTGACGGGGATGGGGCTGGGGCTGGCCATGCAGTGGGTGCTGCCGGCGCTGCTGGGCGATTTTCTGCCACCGGACGTGAAGCTCGTGATCTCACCGCGCTCGGTGTTGGAAAGCCTGACGCTCGGCATGGTTGTGGTGGTTGTCTTTACCTTTTTGCCGCTCTATCGGCTGGAAGAACTGCGCCCCGGCTTTATCTTCCGCAAAGAAGACACGCCCGTGCTGCGCCGGCTGCCCTATGCGCTGACGGTGCTGGCCATCGTCGCACTCTTCACCGGGTTGGTCATCTGGCAACTAGGCGAAGTGCGTACCGGCCTCTACTTTGCCGGCGGCGCCCTCGCTTTGCTGCTGATCACGGCCGGGCTGGCCGAGGTTGCGCTGCGTCTCCTGCGACGGGTGTCGTTGGCTGATTTGTCCCTGCGCCAGGCCCTGCGCGGCCTTTTCCGCCCGCGCAATGCGACGCGGGCGATTGTCATCACCCTAGCCGCCGCACTGGGTGTGCTCTTTGCGATCTTCCTGATCGAGCAGAACTTGCGCGCCAGCTTCGTGCAGTCCTACCCGCCCGGCGCGCCCAATGTCTTCTTCCTGGACATCCAACCCGACCAGAAAGAGGCCTTTGCGCAGGCATTGGGCAGCGAGGTCGACTTCGTCGCCACGGTGCGCGGATCGCTGGTGGCCATCAACGGCAGCGACCCCGCCCCGGATCGCGAAGAACAGCAGAATAGCGAGCGGCAGACCCCCCAATACACGTTGACCTATCGCGACAGCATGCAAGATGACGAAACGATCGTGGGTGGCGGTCCGCTCTTCGACCCGTCCTTTGTGGGGCCACAAGTGTCTGTGCTGCAGGAAACGATGAATGCGCGGCAAATGAAACTCGGCGACCGCGTGACCTTCCGCGTCCAGGGCGTGCCGATCGAGGCCACGGTTACCAGCGTGCGCCAGCGCGACGGCGAGTCGGTGCGTCCCTTCTTCAGTTTTGTCTTCCAGACCGCGGTTCTGGCGGATGCACCCCACTCGCTCTTCACAGGGATCCGCGTACCGGCCGATCAGATCTCAGCCCTGCAGAACCGCATCGTGGCCCAATTTACCAACGTCAGCGTGATCGACGCCACAGCGACGATTGCGACCTTTGCAGCCGTCGTCGACCGCATCACCCGAGTCATTCGCTTCTTTGCCTTGTTCAGCATCTTGGCTGGGCTGCTGATCGTCGTGAGTTCAGTCTATGCCACACGCATGGCGCGCATTCAGGAGGCGGTTTACTACAAGGTGCTCGGTGCGACCAGCCGTTTTGTGATCCGTGTCTTCACCATGGAAAACGTCCTGCTGGGGTTTATCAGTGGGTTGCTGGCGTTGTTGATGGCCCAGGTTGCGGCATGGCTGATCATGAAGTACCTGTTTGAATTAGACTATCGCGCCTTTGCCCTGGAGAGTGTCGCTCTGGTGCTGCTGACGGTCGTGACAGTGACCCTGGTGGGGATGGTGGCGTCGGTCGGCATTCTGCGCAGCCGGCCGATCATTTACTTGCGGCAACAGAGTGGGGAGGAATGATGAGAGTAATCCATACGATCGCGCTGATCACGCTTCTCGGCGTGCTCGTGGCCTGTGGCGCGCCGCCGCCGGTGCCAACCGCACCGCCTGCCACCCTCACGCCTACACCCCCCGCGGGCCTCGTCATCGTGGCAATGGGTGACAGCTTGACCGAAGGGATAGGCGTCGACATGGCCGACGCCTATCCCGCCCAACTGGAACGCAAGCTGCGCGCCGCCGGCTATGCCGCCACGGTCGTCAATGCCGGCGTGAGCGGGGAGACGAGCACGGGCGCGCTGGCGCGCGTCAACTGGGTGCTAAAGCAGCAGCCGGACATCGTGATTCTGGCCACGGGCGGCAACGACGGGCTGCGCGGCATCGACCCGGCGGTCACGACCAAGGCCATCGACCAGATCGTCGAGAGCCTGCAGGCCGCCGGCGCCGTCGTCGTGCTGCCGGGCATGGAGATGGTGCAGAATATGGGAGCGGCGTACACCACGCAATTCCGCGCCCTCTACCCCGAGATAGCCAACCGGCGCGGCGCCATCCTGATGCCCTTTTTCCTGGAAGGCGTGGCGGCCGATCCTACGTTGAACCAGCCAGACTTCATCCACCCCACCGCCGAAGGCTATGCAATCGTGGTCGACAATTTGTTCCCCTACATGGTGCAGGCAATCGAACAGAGCCAAGCCCACCAGTAGCGCGCGGTACATTGAGATACTGCGATAACCATGCTATAATACTTCTATAAACCACTTAGTAGAAGGAGATGAAGATGCATGAGTTATATCAGACGATGGCAGCCGGTGAGTTAAAGGCCAATACCAATGCGGCTTTCACGATGGCCGAGAAGGGTCCCGTGATCATCTTGAGCCGGGCAACACCCAAAGCCGTGTTGGTTGCCCCAGACGAGTGGAACCGAATTGCAGAGCGACTAAAAACGCTTGAGGCGCTATACGAAGCGCACCGCATTGAGATGCGCAACGACGCAGACAGCAGTTGGGTGTCCAGCGCTGAAATGAGGGCGCGACTGGCGAAGCGAGGCGTGCATGTGGGAAGTTCGGTATAGTCAGGAAGCGGGTACCTATCTTGAAGACAACGGCCAACTGATCACCGCCCTGTTTTTCGCCATGGAATCATTAGCCGATTCAGATGGGATCCCTACGAATGAGAGCTTTCAAGTAATCAATGGGCTCATGTACTGGTCAGTTCACGATTACGGGGTAGTCTATCGGCGGATAGAGTCCTCAGAAATGGCAAGGATCCTGTTCATAAAGCCGAAGTAAGTAGATGACTGTCTCACAGCGGCGGTCGCCAGGGGAGATTCCAAATGTAAATTGACACACGACCGCGCCCGTGTTACAGTCTCAAGGTAAGCGATACGCTCCGTCCATCCGATTCAAAGAAGGCCGCTGACCCCAGGGTCGGCGGCGAAGCAAGGCCAGCAGCATGAGCGAGGAAAGCCAGGATCGCCAGCCCGATGAACGCGTGCGTGCAATGGCGCGCGCCTTACGCGAACCGAAGATCGGCCTGCTGCAAAAGTTGGCTGACCATGTCGGCATCGACAAGATCGAGGAACTATACCAGCGGACGCTCGAAATCGAGGCGACCGGTGGGATGACGACCTCCAATGGCAAGCGGAGACGCACGCCCGGTGGCGTGCTTTTCCAACTGACGCGCGATTTCATGACCCCGCGTGAGCGGCGTAAGATCTTCCGGGAAAAGAAGCCAACGCTGCCCGGCGGCGCACCGGCGCCGGTGGTCAAGAAATCAGTGCCGTCGCCCGATGCGCCCCAGCCGCCGACAGCCGAGCAGGTCGCCGGCTTACTCAGAGCCGCCAGCGCCATTCCCACTGACAAGAAAGGGATCGCGATCGTGAAAGTTACCGTCATCGGCCGCCCGAAACAGGTCAAACGCCTGGATACTTGTGTACTTGTCGTATTGGCGCCAAAGGCCCCAGGCACCTTGCCCAAGGGGTTGCCCGATATCCCGGACGCGCCCAATGCAACGCTGGCAATTTTTATCGCAACCAAACAGTGGACCAAGGCCGAGGCCGCGCTCAAAGAGGATCCCCACGACGAGTTGATCATCGAGGGTTTCCCGGCCAACGACCCCAAAAACCAGATCACTGCCGTGTGGGCCCAATCTTGCACGACCAAGATGATCCAACGCAACCTGCGCATGCAAAAAAGCCAGGACGCCGGCGAGCACGCATCCGCCTAGCTTCACCCGCGTTCGGCTGAGCACAGGACGACACGCCAGGTGGGATTGCTCGCCATACGCGCTTGCCGCCAGCCGGTCATTCGCTTCGTTCGTGAGCAAGACATCCGCTTGGGCACCCTCCATTTTGCCACGCCCGTTTACATGCGCTAGACTGAAGTCATTATCCATACAAATAATCAGGAATGATGTTATGGAACAAAAACAGAGAGTTCTCCGCGTTGTCGGGCCGATCATCGGCTTTATCCTCCTCTATTTCGTTGTCAACAGTGCCGTCGGCTATTTGCAGCAAGGACAACTCAAGCTAACCTTGGCTGCGGAAGAAGAAAAGATAGCAGCAGCGGCCAGCGAAATTGTCACGGCCAGCGAAGTCGTCACAACAACAGCGGTTGTCGTAGCCACGGAGGCTGTCACCGCCACGGAGGCAGTCACTGCCACGAAGGCCGTCACCGCCACGGAGGCTGTCACGACCACGGAGGCCGTCAC